>JGI1221J11331_1000137_pt1 | contig 22251 bp, 21 predicted proteins | sample LakVidmifraction_4_FD_11331 | JGI IMG/M metagenome (IMG submission 11331) | reverse complement strand
AATGTTGAACAGCTTTGCTGTTCTAAGACTACGGAGTAGTCAAACTTTAGTAGCCCCGTATGCAATGCGGGGTTAGTGATAGCAAAACAATACGACCCTGACTGCGTCCTGCGTAGCTTGAAAAGCGAAGCATGGAAGGGGTCGAACAAAAACGCTCATCCACTCAAACCGTGACAGAGCCACATTTTTGAGTCATTTGGTCCTTAGTCATTTGGTTCTCTCTCAAATCAATCAAATAAAAAAGCAGGAGTTTTTCAACTCCTGCCTCTTATGTGTTTTCGCATTTACGAATTTGTCAATTTGCCAATTACCAATCCATCATCTTTTGCATCAACCTTAATAGTATCTCCAGGCAGATAATCACCACCAATAATCTTTCTTGCAATGACCGTTTCAATCTCTTTGTTAATCAGTCTCTTTACGGGTCTTGCTCCATATGCTGGATCATACCCTTTGTGTGCAAGATAATCAACAGCACCATCTGATATTATCAAAGTATATTCATTATCAGTCAACCTCTTAGCAAGAACATCAACCTGTAAAGATATAATCTCTTTAATTTCATCAAGTACAAGAGGTTTGAACATCACAATTGAGTCTACCCTATTTAGAAACTCAGGTCTAAATACATTTTTCAATTCTCTCATAACACCTTCTCGAGAACTTTCCAGAATATGACCATCATCTCCAATACCTGCAAACAACTCTGCAGAACCAACATTACTGGTCATAATGATTATTGTATTTTTGAAATTAACAGTTCTACCTTTTGAGTCCGTCAACCTTCCATCATCAAGAATCTGAAGAAGAATATTAAATACATCATGATGTGCTTTTTCAATTTCATCCAGCAGCACAACTGAATATGGTTTTCTGCGGACAGCTTCAGTCAAAACTCCACCCTCTTCATATCCAACATAGCCAGGAGGTGCTCCAATAAGCCTACTAACAGAATGTTTTTCCATATATTCACTCATATCTACACGCACAATACTATCTTCTGAGTCAAACATTGCCACAGAAAGTGCTTTCGCCAGCTCTGTTTTGCCAACACCTGTAGGTCCGAGAAAGATGAATGATCCAATTGGTTTATCAGGAGCCTGTATGCCGGCTCTTGAACATATCACAGCATCAGCAATTGACTGAACAGCTTCATCCTGACCTATTACTCTTTTATGAAGCTCGTCATCAAGATGCAGAAGTTTTTCACGTTCTCCAAGCAACAGTTTCTTCAGAGGTACTCCAGACCATCTGGAAACTATCTCTGCAATTTCTTCATCAGAAACCTCTTCTCTAATCAATGATTCAGAATCATCCTGATGTTTCATTTTTGTTTCAGCTTCGCTTAACTCTTTTTCCAGCTCTGGAATTCTGGCATGGCGTAATTTTGCAACTTTTTCAAGATCATAATCACGTTCAGCTTTTTCAGATTCCTGTTTGGCATTTTCAAGATTTTCTCTTAAAGCTCTTACAACATCCACAACATCTTTTTCTGATTGCCATCTAGCTGTAAGCTCATTTGAGCTAGTTTTAAGATCTGCAAGCTCTTTTCGCAAAGTCTCAAGACGCTGCTTACTTGCCTCATCTTTCTCTTTCTTCAAAGCAGTCTCTTCAATTTCAAGTCTCATGACTTTTCTTGTTAACTCATCAAGTTCGGCAGGCATAGAATCAATCTCTGTTCTAATAGAAGCACATGCTTCATCCACAAGGTCAATTGCCTTGTCCGGCAAGAATCTATCAGATATATATCTATCAGACAACACTGCTGCAGCAACAATTGCAGAGTCAAGAATCTTGACACCGTGATGAACCTCAAAACGCTCCTTCAAACCACGCAAAATTGATATTGAATCTTCCACTGTTGGCTGGTCAACAACAATTGGCTGAAAACGCCTCTCCAAAGCAGCATCTTTTTCAATATACTTTCTATGTTCATCCAAAGTGGTTGCTCCAATACAATGCAACTCACCACGAGCAAGCATTGGTTTCAGCATATTACCGGCATCTGAGGACCCTTCTGTTTTGCCGGCACCAACAATTGTATGTATCTCATCTATAAATAGGATTATACTACCAGCTGACTCTTTAATTTCATTCAGCACAGCTTTCAGACGTTCCTCAAACTCCCCGCGATATTTGGCACCAGCCATCAAAGATGTCATATCAAGTGCAAAAATTGTTTTGCCCTTTAATCCTTCTGGAACATCTCCGCGAAGAATTCGATGAGCTAGCCCTTCTACAATTGCTGTCTTACCAACACCAGGTTCACCAATTAAGATTGGATTATTTTTTGTCTTTCGAGAAAGAATTCTAACCACACTTCTAATTTCTTCATCTCGCCCTATAACGGGATCAAGCTTCCCCTGTGCAGCAAGCTGAACAAGATCCACTCCATATTTTTCAAGAGCTTCATACTGCCCTTCTGGATTGTCACTTGTAACCCTCTGGTTACCTCTAACTTTTTTAATCTCTTCAAGTAAATTGTTTTTATTAATATTAAACTCTGAAAAAAGATTACTTATGAATGTTTTCTTCTCCTCTGCAAAAGCAATAAGAACATGTTCCAGAGAAATATATTCATCTTTCATACCTTTTGCAATATCTAAACTTTTAACAATCAGTTTGTTAACCCGATTGGACACAAGAATTTTTCCCTGTTCCGTTGCACCTCCTGAAACTTTTGGACGACTCTCCAACTCTCCTTCAATACGTGCCTTAGCAACCGCAAGTGGACAACCTAACTTTTCAAGTAGTGTTCCAATCAAACCGCCTTCCTGTTCAAGCATTGCAAGAAAAAGATGCTCTCCATCAATTTCCTGATGTGAATAACGGATTGCCTTCACCTGAGCAGCTTGAAATGCTTCTTGTACTTTCTGTGTAAATTTATTTAATTCCATAATATTATTTTCCTTTCAATTTCGTGTTACGTGTTAAGAACTACGTAACAATATGTAACGCACTCGAATTTGCGAGATACGAATAAATCTTACCAATATGTTAGCATACATCATGCCAACAGCAAATATAGCCCAAAAAAGTTAAAAAAGAAAAAAGAAAAAAGAAAAAAGCGACAAGATGTCGCATCTTTTGCGACAAAATGTCTCAAAACGTTTTGAAGTAAACAAAGAAAAAACGAAGAGGACTAAGGACTTAATGACCAAGGACTAAAAGTAACAACAGTCGCGTCAGGAATCTAAAATTTGTTTGAATAATAACAGGCAATTTGAAAAGAAAAAAAAGGGAAGACAGGACTCTGTGACAAAAAAACAAAGACTCCATGACCGGGTGAGCAACTATCAAACCTTTTTGGTCATTTAGTCCTTGGTCCTTAGTCCTCCTAAAAACAAAAAACACAGAACTCAGTGACCAAGGACAACAAAGTTCTAACATGGCGAGCAAGCATTGACGGTTTTTGGTCATTTGGTCTTCTTAGCATTCAACTAACCAACCATCTAACCATCTAACAAAATTAAATTCTTGCAAAAAAAAAGTATTAAATATACAATTCCACGTCGCATACAAAAAAGGAAGACAATGGCACAAAAAAAAGAGAAACTTGAAAAATACATAGAAAACCTTATTTATCATAGAGACGAGGATCTTCATGTCGATTTTGGCACGAGAGTACTTCTCACTGTATTTCGTGGTATGTCCCACTGTTTTAAGGGAATAATCCTATTCCGTCACTATCTATACGACCAGAGAATCCTTAGGGCTGATTTTCCGGGGTGTCAGGTAATAAGCATTGGCAACCTTACCGTTGGAGGAACAGGCAAAACACCTGTTGTAGAACTAATTGCCAGAACTCTTGCAAGCAAAAACAGAAAAATTGCAATTCTTAGTAGAGGTTACAAAAAAGAAGAACCAAAGTTTTCCAAGAAGTTAGTCAACAAACTCACCTTTCAGGAAAAGAAGACTCCCCCAAGAGTTGTTTCCGATGGCAATAAAGTTTATCTAGATTATACACAGAGCGGTGACGAACCATTTATGCTTGCAACCAACCTTAAAGGTGTTGCTGTTCTAGTTGATAAAGACCGTGTGAAAAGCAAAAAACACGCAATCAAAAAGTTCAACTGCGACACATTGATTCTTGACGATGGTTTTCAACACCTTGCTCTACAGCATAGCACAGAAATTGTACTAGTTGATACAACCAATCCATATGGCAATGGATACATGCTCCCAAGAGGAATTCTGCGAGAACCATTCTCCAACATAAAAAGAGCTGATTACATATTTTTAACAAAATCGACAGGAAACAATGATGTTCTTATTGAAGAGATTCAAGAATATAACACAAAAGCAAAGATTATTGAGTGCCGTCACACACCACAATTCTTAGAGAATATATACACAAAAGCTACAAAACCTCTTGAATTCCTAAAAGGCAAGCACGTTGTAGCAATGTCAGGAATTGCATCTCCAAAAGGATTTGAAAAATCTTTGGAAAGTTTTGGAGCAATACTGGTGGCAAAAAGAAGATTCACTGATCACCATAGATACACCCAAAAGGAAATAACAAACATTATAAATGTTGCGCTTGAGAACAACTGTGAAGCAATTATAACCACCGAGAAAGATGCGGTGAGATGTGATCATATGGAACACTGCAATATTCCTATATACTTTCTACGTGTTGAAATCGAGATTTTAAAAGGTCAGGAACATTTTGATGAAATAATTCAAACAACCTGTAATTTCAAGAGGAAGCAACGAGAACAATAGTGGAACAGTAGCGGAACGGTTGAGGAACAATTGTGGAACGGTTGAGATAGTGCAAGCTTCCTGCTTGCAGACTTTTTCACCAGCAATGAGGACTAAGGACTTAATGACCAAGGACCAAATAAAAGTTAAAAGGGGAAAGAGAGAAGGGAGAAACTGAATATCCAACACGGAATATCCAATTTCCAAGGTAGGACAAAAAGAACGTCCAACATCGAACATTCAACGTCCAATGATGAATGAAAGACAAAAAGAATCTCCAATTTCCAACGTGTAATATTAGGGCAGACACACAGGTCTGCCCCTACAAATTTACATTCGCACAGTCAATGTACGGGCCGACCTATGTGTCTGCCCTATTATTTTCACCTATTCAATAGTTTTGACTTGACCATTTAACAAAAAATTGGGATAGTATCGGCAGTTGAACTAGAATTCTAATCAAAAACAAGGAACTTACATTAAATGAAAAAATTACTAATTGCAACCTGCATAATAATTTCAGGACTTACATTGATTGCTAAACCTCTTCCAAAAGCTGTTTATGAAATAAAGCTTTCAACGGGAGCTGACTTACTAAACACAACAGATATGGACACTATACCTTTGGAATTTGGCTTGGGCTACAACTATAAAAAAGAACTTCTATTTGGTGGATTCTTCTCATATTCAAAAAAGAAGTGGGACAGCTATTTTGGACCAAACGGGGTTTGGGAAATTGGTGCATACAGCGAGTATAGTTTCTTTGTTTCCGAACGCTTTCGCCCATATGTCGGTTTATCTATGTCACTTCTTGATGGACAAGACTCTGAAGCTGACATGATTTTCAACATCGCTCCAGGTGTTGGTACAAAATTCTTTTTGACAGAGAACCTGTCAATCTTTGCACAGGTTGATTTGAATATTGCCTCAAAAGACATATACGAATTCGAAAGAGAAGCTGGACCAAACAATGATTGGCCGACAGGTTTGGGCAGTGGTGAGAACTATAATGTATCACTTTCAGCTGGTCTACGTTACTTACTATTCTAAAATAGGTACTGTCAAGAATTATATGAAAAATATTTTCCGTTCACAGAACGGACGCTACATTATGAGCTAACAACACTGATTTGCAAGCAATGTAGAGTCGGTTCTATGAACCGAAAAAAGAGGGATAAGATAAAAGAGTCTATATCCCACCCTGTCCGGCGTAGCTCGTAGAGCTAAGCCTGATTGATTTAGAATAAAATAAGGCTGGAAGAAGTATAAAACTTTTTACAGTACCCTAAAATAAAAGGTTTAAAAAATGACAAAAGACGAAGTTATTGCAAGATTAGCAGATGTTATGAAAAGTGTATCACAAGAAGATGTTGACTGGGATGCAATCAGCTCTGAATCAACAATTGAGAGTTTAGGTTTTGATTCTCTGTCAATACTTGACTTAATGTATGATATACAACAAGAGTTCGATATTGAAATAGAAGGAGAAGAGATTGTTGACATCAAGACTGTTGATGAACTAGCTGCTTTTATTATAGAAAAAGCTGCTTAAAAAACATTACTAAGGGTTAGCATGAAAGTTCTAATATGCAGTGTTAACTGGCTTGGTGATTGTATTATGACAATGCCTGCAATTCAGATTTTCAAATTAGAAAATCCAGATGCAGGCATTGATATTTTAGTCAAAGAAAAACTTAAAGGCATGTGGTCAATGCATGAAGCTATTGACAATGTCATCACATACAGCGAAAAAACAACCTGGCAGATTGCAACTCTGCTGAAAAACAACTATGATCAGGTGTTTATTCTTCCAAACTCATTTAGATCTGCCTTAATACCATTTCTTGCCAGAATTCCAAAGAGAACAGCTGTTTCAGGACAACTGCGAACAACTCTTATTAACGATAAAATAAAACTCTCTGATGAAGCCACAAATGGTCATCAAGCCTTGGAATATATGGAGATATTCGGCAATTCGCATTATGATGAACTGCCCATGCCTGCAATTAAGGTAAATAAGCAAATTGGCCTTGAACTTCTGACATCAGAAGGCAAAGAAACTCTTGCAGAAATAAAAATTCTTGCAATACTTCCTGGAGCTGCATATGGTCCCGCCAAAATGTGGCCAACGGAATACTTTATACAGGTAGCTCACAACCTAATTCAAGAACGACTTATTAATAAAGTACTTCTCCTAGGAACAGACTCTGAAGTTGAAATCTGCGAAAAGGTTCACAAAGAAATTCAGGAATCGATAAATCTAGCAGGAAAAACAAACTTTGCACAGCTGACATCTCTTTTATCTCTGTCGGCACTCACAATCGCCAACGATAGCGGTGGCATGCACCTTGCAACTGCGTGCGGAACAAAAGTTATTGGCGTCTTTGGAATAACAGATCCATACAAAACAGGACCAGTTGGACCACAGAGTAAATTTATAACAAATGATGATTTCCCACATAGCAGAGATATTCCTAGAACATCAGAACAAGCAACAAAATGCCTAAAATCAATTAAGCCAGAAACTGTTACTGAACAAGCAAAATTACTATTGCAATATGAAGACAAATAGATTTATAAAATCCAGCCTCATAGTAGGCGTATGCACTGGCACAAGCAGATTGTTTGGATTACTTAGAAATATCCTCATGGCCCACCTATTTGGGACTTCTGCACTAAGTTCTGCTTTTGTTCTAGCCTTTAGAATTCCAAATCTTTTCAGAAGACTCTTTGGAGAAGGAGCCCTATCTGCTGCGTTCATACCAGTGTTTTCAGAAGAATATTCAAAGGATAAAGCATCGGCATGGAAACTTGCATCTTCCATTTTCACCTTACTGACACTGTTTTTGTCTTTCATTATAGTGTTAGTTATATTGATTTGCCTTGCTTTACAAGATAGCAACTCACTACCTGAAGTCTGGCAGTTGACTGTAAGACTACTGCTTATAATGTTTCCTTATATGCTTTTTATATGCATAGCCGCACTATTTATGGCAATACTTAACAGCCTTTATCACTTTTTTTTTCCGGCATTTGCACACATACTTTTAAACATAGTATGGATTGGTGCATTAATATTTGTCTGTCCAAACTTCTCTGACAATAAAATCACTCAGATGTATATAGTTGCAATTGCTGTACTGATTGGTGGTGTAGCACAAATGGCAATTCAGCTGCCTATTCTATATAAAAAAGGATACAGGTTATCATTACGGTTTGACCTAAAAAACAAGCAAGTTCAAAAGGTCATCAAACTCACTATTCCAGCAGCCATTGGCATGGGTGTCATACAGCTTAATGTTGTTCTAGATGGAATTCTTGCTGCTTATGTGGCCGACTGGGCTCCAGCTGCTCTGTCGTACGCGGAGCTTTTGGTATACATGCCATTAGGAATCATTGCAACTGCAATGGGAACCGTCTTGTTACCAGTATACTCCCGTCAGTCCATTGACGTATCAAACGAAAGGATTCTTCGAACACTAAACAAGTCAAGTCGCATCCTGTTTCTTGTCATACCTGGCGCAGCGGTTGGACTGACACTTCTTGCTCCAATAATTGTAAGAACACTATTCCAATGGGACAACGGTGAATTTGACAACGAATCTCTTACACAGACATATAGAGCCCTACTATTTTACGCACCAGGATTAATTGTATTTGGGTGGTATAAAATTCTTGCACCATTCTTCTATGCTTATAAAGACACAAAAACTCCGATGAAAGTTGCAATTCTATGTGTAACAATCAATCTTCTTTTAAATATACTGTTCATCTTCACATGGCCAGTCGGATATAAACATGCAGGGCTTGCATGCTCAACCGTAATTTCAAGCACAATCAACTGTGCTATCCTTGCGCGCCTAATTCATAAAAGATATGGATCACCTCAATGGAAACAAATTTTTATGGTTCTAGTAAAATCACTATTTGCAGCACTCTTTATGATTATTGCAATCAAGCTAACAGAGGCTCCTGTAATTAACCGAATATCATCAATTGTTCCAAACCAAAAAGCCGTGGATATAATATCACTACTGATAACCATTACCATTGGAATCTCTGTTTACGCACTTATTTCGTTAGTACTAAACAAAACAGAACTAAAATCTCTAAGAAAATAATAAATCAGTTTTAAGGCTGAGTCAGCAAACACTCACTTGAGTCAACAAAATCAGGTAATTACACTTGAATTTTTATGCTTTTGAGTGACAAACAGGGGAAATTATATTTTCGACGACCAACGGTCGACGCTACAGTACAGTGTAAGTGGTACAGAAGCTAAACTGTAGCGGCGATGGTTCATCGCCGAACAAAACAAGCTTCAACCAGAAAAACAAGAAAATAATAACTTTTTTACATTATATGCTTGATTAAAAATTGATTTTTCGCAATGATACCTCTTAGTATTTTAAAACCCTATAATGGAGCACAAATGAACAAAAAATCTATTTTTACAATCACTATCTTAGTAACACTTATTGCAATCACTGGTTGCAAAAGAAATCCGGGCGCTAATTTTGAAGATAACTTGAACTATGACGACTCAGATCTTGCAATGGCTGCTAGATTCGAAAATGGAATTCTTATCAACGATGTAGTATTTGACGACGTGAAATTCTCATACGACAGTTTTATTATTCCATCAAGTGAAGTTGCAGATGTTGAAGCTGTAATAAATTATCTTGCCTCGAACAAAGGAACTGTAGTTATCTGCGAAGGTCATTGTGATGAAAGAGGCACAACAGACTACAATCTGTCGCTTGGTGAGAACAGAGCACAAGCAGTGAGAGCCTACATCGCGAATGCGGGCATTAACCCTAGTCGTATTCAAACAAGAAGTATGGGCGAAGATGATCCTCTAGATCAAAGTCATAACAGTAGTGCATGGACAACCAATAGACGCGTTGAGTTTGAACTATACAAATAAAATGCGAAAATGACGAAAATTCGTAAATGCGAAAATTGTAGGAAATCGCTACGCGAATTGTTAGACATAAAAAAAACCGCATTATAAAATGCGGTTTTTTTGTGCCCAACACAAATGATCAGTCTGATGTGTCAAATTTGACAGATCAGTCCTATTACCATTATTATGGGTCCTATTTGTAGCCGAGTCGCCTCGGCTCGGACATAAATAACATCAGTGAAATGAATTCCACCATTCTTAATTATTAATTTTTAATTAATAAGATCATCTTCTGTATTCAGTGTCATGTCTTTACCGCCAGAACGAATTTCAAATTCATAATCACCCTTTTTAGAATAACTAAAAGGTGTACCCCAGGAATCATTAAGTTGCTCTTTCTTTAACAATGGAGGCATTCCATCAACCCCTACACATAATTCATCTAAACTTGTCGGCAGACGGCTTGTGGATGTTTCATAGAGATTTACAGCAGTACCAATTGATGAAATACTTGCACGAGTCGCATTTTTTCTAGCTTGATCACCTTGCCCCTTGACATTAACCATAACAACCCCAGCAAGAATACCAAGAATAACAACAACAAGCATAACTTCGATTAATGTAAAACCTGATTTTGATTCAACAACTTCAATATCTTTTCTTTTCATTTCAGTAACTCCAATTTAGATTCTTTAAAACTAATATTCCCGTACATTAACCTAATTTCAGCAATTTTTCAACAGAAATCGACTTCCATCCCGGCAATTCCAAAAAATGTTCAAGCAGGATCGCACATCCCACAGCATCAAAAAGAGCATCATGTTCCTCTCTTCCAGGACATATTTCATAGACACTATCGTATAGCCTCAAACCTCGAAGCAATTCAGACAAACTATAGTCTGTGGCATTTGGATAAATCATTCTGGCTAACTTTAATGTATCAACCCAATTTATTTTTTCTAAGAAAGGATAATAGTTTCCCAGTATCTGCTTCTCTGTTGGTATATTATGTGCAACTGCTATATCAGCCTGATTAAATATTTCCTTCATATCCGACCACAAATCCTGCATATCAGGAGCAAGGCGAATCTCTTCTCGCAATTCCTCGTATCGTCCAGGAGCATAAACACTAAAAGGTCTATTACCTACTCGTATCAAAGATTCAAACTGCGTAGATGGCTCAACTTTGCAATTATTCATATAAACACAGCCAATCTGCCATGGTTCAGCTTTATAACCTTTAACATGACCGGTTGTCTCAAAATCTATTGCAACAAATTTTACTTCTTTAATGTTCATTACTAGTTAATAGTTAATAGTTAATAGTAAATAGTAAATAGTTATTACCCGTCTTCGATATGTCAATCTACGACTGACACTGCCGAGAGCAGGTAAGAACTTTGTTCTTTTTTAAAACCTAGGGTTACACTCTCCCGCCCTTACTTTGAATTCCAATAAATCCAAAGTGAGGGCGGGATCGTTCACCCTAGGCTAGAACCATATGCTCCGTCAGAGCAGTAAAAAAGTTTAAACGATGGTGTTGCTCCGCAACTTTTATGCCCACAGATTATTCGGATATATTCCTTCTTCAACCATTTTTTCAATCTTTTCAACTACATCTGGTCTATCTTCAGGATAAGTAACGCCAAACCACTGGCAAGGAATTTCTAAAACTTTACAGAAGACTTTATCCTCTTCAATCAATCCATTAACAACTGTTGGTATATAAAACTCTGATTTTTCTTCAGCAATACCGGTTTTTAGAAAATCCACAAAATGGTTTTCAAACTCGCCAAATATTTCAGGATAGAATCCCCAGAAATTCATTGATACATGCTCCTGACCTGAATACTTGTCTTCACCAGCAACAATAATACCGTTTTTCCTTGATATAGTTGTTACTTCGGTTACACTCATCAACTCATTGTGCTCATTTGAAGAACAGACTCCACGAGAAACTGTACCATAATCAGAAAGTGTATTTTTCAAAAGGAAGCCAGCCATTGCTGTTGCCCGTGGATTACCTTGATTTGATTTCAAGAAATCAAACATAACCTCAAAAGTCTCTCTACCATAAAAATCGTCTGCATTTATAACTGCAAATGGCTCTTTTACTGCATCTGCACAAGCTAAAACAGCCTGCCCTGTTCCCCAAGGCTTACTTCGTTCTTTAGGCAATTCAAAGCCATCTGGCAAATCTTCAAGTTTCTGAAAAACATACTCAACATCGATATGAGCTTGAAGCCTTAAACCAATAGTATCTTTAAAGTCCTGCAGAAGCTCCTCACGTATAACAAACACAACCTTATTAAAACCAGCTCCTTTTGCATCAAAAACTGAATAATCAATAATAAATTCACCTGACGTCCCGACTGGATCCATCTGCTTTAAGCCTCCATATCGGCTCCCCATGCCTGCTGCAAGTACAACCAATGTTGTATTCATATAATTTCCCTTTTAAATTGCAAGATTCGAGATATAAGATGAAAGATGAAAGATAATAACAAATCAGACGGATTTGTCTGATCTGTCCAATCCGACTGTATCCCCTATCTCTTAACTCTTCTTTATAAACTCTTCTTTTAAAATGCCGATGAGGATGTATTAGCTCCTGCCCTTTTTAGGGGAGGTGGCATGCAAAGCATGACGGAGGGGTTCCCGCTCCCAAACAGAACGACAATCCTTGACTGCAGGAATTGGGAGCGATAACGTCCTCGTTATCATATATAATAAATACCTGCGGAGTTTTTCCAACGTTAACCATTCACCATTTACCATTATTTATAAAAAAGGCTTGCATAAATAATATGCAAGCCTTTCTGATTCTTTAAATCATTATTAATGATGCTCTACAAGCTTCTCTTTTTGGTCAACAACTTGTTTATCAATTTTATGATATGCCAGATCAAAAGATGCTCTTTGATCTTCATGAGTTTCGTGAGCCTCTACAACTCCTAACTGTCGTCCTCCCTGCATAATAATCTTAGTGTTAAAATGCTTCTTCTCTTCTTCTAAAATCACGTGTGCACTCAGCAAATATGGAAAACGTTCTGACAGATGCTCTAGTTTGGCCTTAATATAATCATCAAAGTCTTGTTTGTGTTGGTCATGCCTGACGGTAATTTCAATATTCATTTTATTACTCCTGTTTTAATTTTGTATCTTTTTGATACCAATTACTGCAACCATTAAAGGCCGCAAACTACCCAAGAAGTACTGCTTAATCTCGTAAAATATTATCAAAAAATATTTTATTAATTGAACAGCATCCCCTACTCATCATTACTCGAGGTAATGTCTTTACCCTAACTACATGGAAAAATTATCACCCAAATAGAATTTTCTACTTTTCTCGTCATTAATTAGAAAAGAGCTCTCTCCGTGTGTAAGAACTTGTCCATCAAATTGAAGATATGCTCTATCAACTATTGATAAAGTTTCTCTAACACTGTGGTCAGTAATTAAAATACTAAGTCCAGAGTTCCTTAAGTCTTTGATAATCTCCTGTATGTCGCTAACAGCTAGAGGATCAACTCCGCTAAAAGGTTCATCCAAAAGAATTAACTCAGGCTCATTAACTAAAGCTCGTGTAATTTCTAAACGACGTCTTTCTCCACCACTAAGCGTGAATGCTTTCTGCTTGGCTAACTTTGTTATTTTCAAGTCATCCAGCAACTTTGTTAATCGCTCCTTTCTTTGTGCTTTGGTTAAATCCAATGTTTCTAATATTGCCATAACATTCTCTTCAACCGTCAGTTTCCTGAAAATTGAAGGTTCCTGAGCCAGATATCCCAGACCAGCTCTAGCTCGTTTGTACACAGGCTCCTTAGTTATGTCTTTACCATTAAAAAATATTTTCCCGGCATTTGGTTTTACTAGCCCCAGAATCATATAAAATGTTGTCGTCTTACCCGCACCATTTGGACCAAGAAGTCCAACAATTTCACCTTTATTAACTTCAATTGTTATTCCATTAACAACATTTTTCTTGTTATATGTCTTTACTAGTTTTTCTGCTTTTAACAACATGTCGTATCCAATTTATTATTATTTCTTTTTAAATTCATCAAAGAGTGCCGTTTCGTTTGTGGAAACAATAGAGGAGTCTTCTTCTTGATATTTTCCAGGACGGAATACTAACATACCGGGCTCACATATTACACGTTGATTATCTATGAAAAATGTAATTCTCATACCCTTCATATATTCTTCATCACGTATCAATACGGCATTCCCCAACATTAAAATTTTTCCTTCTCTGCCGAAGTACAGAGCCTTATCTGACATTGCAATCTTATTTCCTTGAACAACTTTAACGTTACCAATTGCACTAATTGACTTTATGCTGTTGTTTTCGTATAAAAATATTCTTATAAGATCTGATTCCATATAAACTCTTGAATCCTTTATCTTAACATTACTTTGCAATTCTGCATTCATTTTATTATAGTCATACTCCATATAATCGGCTGTAACAACAGTATTTGTCACATCCGGGTCGTATTGACTAAGTAGCCATTCTCTTTCATCTGAACTAAGGAACTGATCCGCATTTGAAACAGTATTTGTAGAGACATCTACAACATTTGTTGATTCCTGAACAACATTTGTTGAACAAATTCCTTGCACCAAACATAAGCATAGTATAAACGAAATAGAAACTAGTTTTTTTATATTTTTTCTCATAATTTATTTTCTCAAGTTAATAACCCATATATTTAATGAGCTTCTAGCGACTCACCCGTTAGGGCGTTTTTAATATTTTTTAGTATTCTAACATAAAGCGTTGATTACAAAACCAGTATAGCTACTCCTTAGTATTCTTGTTAAACATGTGGGATGGAAATTTTGTAGATTTAATCTCTTCAACATCATTGATAATCATCTTTGCATTACTTAGAATTTTGAACTTATTAGATTTAATATTCAGTTCATATCCAATCCCGGTTACAGTTGTAGACTGCTTTCTAAAAAAGATCGCATCAGCAGAGGTTAATAGATTAGTTTTTTTGTTATAGAAGCAGTTTGTTGCAAGAATAAGACCATCTTCCTGACCATTTTCATTAAACATAACGACCTTTATTCCTGTTGCATCTACATTTTCTTTATCGGTATCAATAAAAGCCTTATCTGCATACAAAACCATTTTAACTGTTCCATCAGCATAGTGCTCAATTGGAAACCTAATACCTTTAACTGGTAGTCGACCTGTTAACTGTGCGAATCCAATACTGCTAATAAGAATAACAGATAATAATATAAAGATTTTGAATGAATTAATATTCATATTCTACACAATTGCATTAATTTGTTGAAGTTGTTTCATTAATTTTTCTAATTGATCAAGCGGTATCATATTATCCTTGTCGGATAAAGCCTTTGTTACATCTGTATGAGTTTCCACAAAAAGACCATTTGCACCAACAGCCACGGCTGCTCTAGCAAGATATGGAGCAAGATAACCATCACCGGATGAACAAGTTCCACCACCACCAGGTTTCTGAACACTGTGCGTTGCATCAAAAATTACAGGATAGTTAAACTCCTGCATCTGAGGAATACTCCGCATATCTGAAACAAGATTATTATAGCCAAAAGCTGTTCCTCGTTCTGTAAGCATAATTTTTGTATTACCAGTACTTTCTAACTTAGTTACTATATTAATCATATCGTATGGCGACATAAACTGAGCTTTTTTTACATTCACAATTTTGCCTGTTTCACCAGCGGCTACAATTAAATCAGTCTGACGACACAAAAACGCAGGAATCTGAAGGATATCAACAACTTTTCCAACGATTTTTGCCTCCTCAGGACTATGAACATCTGTTAGAATTGGTATATCAAATTTTTCTCTAATTTCCTGTAGGATTTCCAGACCTTTTTCAAGTCCAGGACCTCTATAAGAAGCAATAGAAGAACGATTTGCTTTGTCGTAAGATGCTTTAAAAACAAGAGGAATATCCAACTTCTTTGCTATTTTCACCAGACCTTCTGCAATTCCCATACAAATGTCTCTACTCTCAGCAACACACGGACCAGCAATCAATGGTAGTGTCTTTTTCTTGCCAAAAGCAACATTCTTTACTCTTACAATTCTCATTTATTTTCCTTTTTCATTAAATTTGCAGGCTGAGCCTGCACCCACATTGTTTTAAATCAACGTTGAACCTTTGACTGCACCATTAAACTTTCAACCGCAGCAACATCCTCAGGAGTATCAATCCCAACTCCATCATCCTCTGTTTGAACAACTAACATTTTGCAACCAATATGCAAAGCTCTTAACTGTTCTAGCTTTTCAATTGTTTCAAGCATACACGGAGGTGTTTTGACCAGTTTTTCCAAAAAATCTTTTGTATAAGCATAAATACCCAAATGTCTCCAGGCCTCAAGTTTTTCAAAATCAATATCATCTCTGTTAAAGGGAATTGGTGCTCTGGAAAAATAAAGAGCCTGAGAATCAGTACCAAAGACAGCTTTTACAACTGAAGGATTATTCAATTCATCAATACTTTTTATAGGGGTAACGGCTGTAGCCATATCCCATGAAGAATCATTTGACATTTTTTCTGCAAGCATATCAATAAGATCCGGATTAATAAGAGGTTCATCGCCTTGAATGTTAATGACAATATCAATGTCATCAATTTTTGAGATAGCTTCTGCAACTCGATCGGTCCCCGAAGGATGATCCTCTGAAGTCATAACGCATGTAACTCCATCAACATCAATTGCATCAATAATTCTTTGGTCATCTGTTGCAACAACAACACAATCAAGCTTAGTAGCCATTTTGACACGTTCAACAACATGGCAAATCATTGGTCGACCACATAAATTCACCAAGCTTTTGCCAGGCAACCTAGTTGATGCCCAACGAGCAGGAATTACCCCAGCAATTTTACTCATAAAAATATCCTTCAAATTCAATAATTTCATCAATACAACATGATGCTGTACCAAGTTTGCCAACCACCACACCCGCAGCATAATTTGCAATATGTGCAGACTCTTCGTAACTTGCCCCACCAATCAATGCAGACATAAAAGTGGCAATAACAGTATCTCCAGCTCCTGACACATCAAAAACTTTTTTAGCCTTTGTAGGAATCAATATTGGCTTTCCATCTTTGGGATGCAGATACATACCCATAGCTCCTAACGATATTAATAACGCTTCTGTCTGCCACTTTTTCAGCAGTTTCTCACCTATCTCGTTTAAAATAACATCAGCATCAAAACTGCCTTTCAATGTTGGTTCGCTAATACCAACCGCAGCACATGCCTCTTTAAAATTCGGCTTGGCAATTGTAATACCTGAAAAATCCAAGCCCTTGTCGTCTTTTGGATCCAATCCAACAGGAATATTTTTTTGTGCTGCAAGCTCAACAATATAACGAATCAAGCTGGCAGTAATCGTACCCTTGCGATAATCTTCAATAATTATTGCATCAACATCATCAATAAGTTCCAATATCTTTTGCTCCAACATAGCTTCGCAACCATTAGTCCCTGTTAGAATTTTCTCTCTATCAAATCGAACAATCTGTTGGGATTCCGTGAGAAGTCTTGTTTTTACAGTAGTACAAACATCTTCTGAACGAATAACTGCAGACACGTCAATGTTTGCATTTTTTAACATATCAATTAATTCATCACCAGAACGATCTTCACCAACATAGCCTGCTATAATGGCATTAGCACCCAAACATTGAATATTCAAGGCAACGTTAGCAGCCCCACCTGGAAGACTCCACTCTTCTCTTACTTCCAGCACAGGCACCGGTGCTTCCGGCGAAATCCTCGTAACCTTACCAGAGATATATTCATCAATCATCAAATCGCCAACAACAAGAATTGTCTTATCCTTTGCCGATTTCAAGTATCTCTCTATAGCACTCTTATCAATCATTCATTATTCCTTAGAAAACACTCTTTTTTTACATCTTTTGCTGAATTTATAATCTCAACATAAGAGTCGTCAGCATAAACCATCCACAAAAAATTTGCATCACGCAGAATAACCTTTTCATAAACTGAATAATCTTCAATCTGCAGACTACAGAAATTTACAATTAAATCTCTTGGTATAATATTCTCATCAAACAACAGATTAATTCCGCGAACAGTTACACCATAACCGTCCCAAATCATTTTGCAGTTAATTAAATCTAACTTGAAATTTCTAAAATTCTTAAAGAGATAAACAGACAAATCCTCTATTGTCTTATCCGGCAAAGTTTCCAAACCATTGTAAATCAGAGGCAAATCAACAAAATCCTGTTTCACAGGTATACGCATCAACCCATTGTCAACTTCAATACCATTCCAAAATCCAATAAAACCCAACAATTTTACATCATCGGCGGTAATAAAAGAGTTTGTTGCGAGAGGAAGAGTAATATCTAGAGATTTAATTTGAATATTATACGGCAATACAATAGATAGTGACTCAAACTGCACAGACTTATCTGTAACACCAAGTTCATCTGCGACCTTTGAACGAAGTAGTTCATGAACACCATCTGTATCAACTAGGAAATAACCTGCAACAGCCATTATTACTAGAATAACAAAAAGAGTCCAAAATCCTGCTGCCAAACACCCAAGGTGCGAATGTGCTCCAGTCTTAATTTTTACCCTACGGTCGGCCTCTGGTTCTGTTTTACTCATTTATTGTCTCCATTACTAAATTTATGTAGTCAAATGATAGCAGAAAAATATGAAACAATCAACATAAGATTTAAAGAAACTTTACAAAGTTCTAAGGTCTTTGTGACAAGCCTTGAGTTAAGAGCTCCATGCTTCGCCTTCGGCTATGCAGGACACAATCGCTATAAGAGCTATGCAGAACAAGTAAGAGTTAAGATTTAAGAGGACGTAATGGACATAATTCCCATCATTCCCATATCTCCCATTCTTTAATTAATTGAAAATACAAATAGTTCTGAAAAGAGCATAGAACTTTTGAAAAAAATGTCAGGAAAAAGGAGAAAGAAAAAAAATGGTGGTAGGGCTTGGATTTGAACCAAGGTAGGCTGAGCCAGCAGATTTACAGTCTGCCCCGTTTAACCACTTCGGTACCCTACCACAATAGGAACTCTTCAAAACTTTTTGTCTCAAAGAATGCGGCGTATTATGGACTTTTTCTGAATCTTTGCAAGTAAAAAAAACAATAAATAATAAATTTTTTTTTTTTGCATCTTTTCTCAAAATATTTTAGTTATATTCCCGTGAAACTGAAAAAAAAAAGACTTGCATATTTGGCTGATATTTAATAGCTTTCACAACATGAAAAAGAACTTCACCTTTGAACTGCCTAAATGGCTACAAGAAATAGATCTTGATTTTGACAAAGAATTTTCAGATCAAGAAAAAATGGAACTTGCAATATTTTTATCCAGAAGAAATATTGAAGAGTCAACCGGCGGACCATTTGGCGCTGCAATATTTGACATTAATACACACAAACTGCTATCGGTGGGTGTAAACATTGTTGTTCCAAGTAACTGGAGTTGCGGCCATGCTGAAATGGTTGCATTTTCAATTGCACACACAACAGTTAATACATATGACCTATCTTTAAAAGGAGATTATGCTCTCTACTCTTCTGCCGAGCCATGCATTATGTGCCTTGGAGGCACAATATGGTCAGGCGTGAAAAAGGTCGTATGCGCAGCAAGACATGATGACATACAAAAGATTGGCTTTGATGAAGGTCCTAAACCTCAAAATTGGGTAGAAGAACTTGAAAACCGCGGCATTAGTGTAAGAAAAGACTTCCTTCGCGACAAAGCTGTAGAAGTCTTAAACCAATATGCAATATTAGGCGGCAAAATTTATAATGCCGAACACTAAGATGACGTGATATGCAAGATCCGAAAAGAAGATGATAACAAATCAGCCAAATCAGTCCTATCCGTCGGATCCTGAATTTTCGCATTTGCGCACTTTCGAATTTACGAATTTCTTAAGTCTTAAACTTCCGTTCCCAGTTGCATCAACAGCTCTGGATTACTGGTTGTTTTCTTAAGTTTCTTAACAATCATTTCCATGGCATCTGCAGGATTAACACCTTGTAGAGCTCTTCTTAGAGTCCAAACGCGTTTAAGTTCTTCAGGGTGCATCAACAACTCTTCTTTTCTAGTACCAGATTTTTCAATATTGATGGCAGGGAAAATACGTCTGTCAGAAATACTTCTATCCAGACACAATTCCATATTACCTGTACCTTTAAATTCTTCAAAGATAACGTCATCCATTCTACTACCTGTTTCAACAAGAGCTGTAGCCATAATAGTAAGACTTCCACCATTCTCAATGTTTCTAGCAGCACCAAAGAAACGCTTTGGCTTATGCAGTGCACTGGCATCAACACCGCCGGATAGAACTCTACCACTATGAGGCTGAATTGTATTATAAGCTCTTGCAAGCCTAGTTATACTATCCAGAAGAATAATCACATTCTTACCACTTTCAACCTTTTTCTTCGACATTTCAAGAACAAGTTCTGCAACCTGAACATGCCTTTCCGGAGATTCATCAAATGTTGAACTTATAACAGAAGCTTTTGTATGACGTTTCATATCTGTAACTTCTTCAGGACGTTCATCAATTAAAAGAATAATCAATTCTGTATCAGGATGATTCTCAGATATACTGTTTGCTAGCTTCTGTATTAAAACTGTTTTACCTGTTCTAGGAGCTGCTACAATCATTCCACGTTGCCCAAAACCTATTGGTGTGAAAAGATCCATAACACGCATTTCAATTGATTGTTGATCAGTTTCCAAACCAATTCTTTCCTCTGGGAAAAGTGGTGTTAAGTCCCCGAAAGGAACTTTCTTTCTAGAATTTCCTGGTTCTGAATCGTTAAGTGAATTAACCTTCAATAGAGCAAAGAAACGCTCTTTCTCCTTTGGTTCTCTAATTTCACCTTCAACATAATCGCCAGTTCTCATAGCAAAACGACGAATCTGAGATGGCGATACATAAACATCTTCCGGGCATGGCAAATAATCACTGTATGGTGAACGTAAGAAACCAAAACCGTCTGGAAGAACTTCCAAAACACCTTCTGTAAAAATCACACCACCAACTGCTGCATGAGCCTTAAGAACTTCACAAATCAACTCATGCTTGTGCATTGTACCAAGATCTGTAACCTCTAAGCTTTCAGCCATTTCGTATAAATCAGGCACATTCTTTTCCTGTAACTGGAAAAGATTTAAAATTTTCGAAGGATCTCTTTTGACCTCAGGCTTATTATTGTTCTTCTGATTGTTGTTTTGATTATTATTCTGGTTATTGTTGTTCTGGTTATTTCCGGAATTATTATTGCTATTGTGGTTATTATTGTTCTGGTTATTTCCGGAATTATTATTCCGATTGTTATTCTGCTGTTTACTGGAATTATTATTCACATTCTTAGATTCTTGTTGATCCTCTTTTTTATTATTTGAATCCACATTTTGCTGATCATTTTGTGACGTTTCCTGAGTAGACTCTTTCACTTTTTTGGCTGCTCTTTTCTTTTTAGGTTCAACAGCTGTCTGATCGCCTTTATCTGCAGTCGTTTTTTTACTCTTCCTTTTTGTTACTTCATTCACAATTCCCTCTGATATTTTCTTTAGGCCTTCACCCTTTTCTTCCATTTTCATTTCCATCTGTTCGGTTTTATTTTTTTTGTCAACCATTATGTTTCTCCATAATATTATTTAAAACAATATCAATCTGTTTTTTTAAAGTTTTTTTTGTGCCATTATTAAGAACTACATAGTCTGATTTTCTTCTCTTAGAGTAATCATCCAGTTGTGACTTAATAATCTTTAATCCCATCTCTCTACCTATTTTTCGCTTTTCCAATCTGTCTAACTGTACCTCCAGAAAAGATGATATACAAATGATATAATCCCACCCTCTCTCAAAGCCTGCCTCAAACAACAATGGAACCATCACTACAGAATTCTTTCCTACCGAATCCTGAAATTTTAAAAATTCTTCAACTAACTCTGCGACTTTAGGGTGAACAATTTTTTCCAAAAGAGCTAATTTGTCTGCATCAGAAAACACAATATCACTTAGCTTCTTTCTATCTATATCATCGGAATTTGATTTCAAAATATCTCTGCCAAACACATTAATAACGTCTCTGGCTCCGGCGGAACCGTCCTCAAGAACTTGATGTGCAATTTTATCGGTATCTGCAACGGCAAAACCAGAATCTTTCAAGTAATCACCAACAAGACTTTTACCGCATGCAATACCACCTGTTACTGCAATATGAATCATGAATTTTTTTTGGTACTTTTCTATTTATATAAATAACGTTTTAATATTATCTATTACGGATTATAAGACAAAACAGATAATAAATTAAACTAAAAGGAAATTTCATAATATGTGCTAGCACATAACTATATAAAGGAAAACTCTATAATGGCAACACATAAATTTATTTTCTGTGGAAAACAAAATACATTGGATATTTCGTTGTGATTTCTTAATACAAAACTAATACTCTCTTATTTGTTACAGATAATAGCAAAATGAAAATAGAAATACAAGAACTTTTTACTTTTTTCTTTTTAATCCTTGATTTTACGGTTAAATGCTGTTTTCAGGCGGGGTGAAGCACC
>JGI1221J11331_1000135_pt1 | contig 22276 bp, 25 predicted proteins | sample LakVidmifraction_4_FD_11331 | JGI IMG/M metagenome (IMG submission 11331) | reverse complement strand
CTTTACAGAGTATACCCTGACAAAAAAACTCTACTATTAAAAAAAAAGGTAAAATAAAACAAATATGTCGCATACCATGAGCGACTAATTAAAAGAGTGGTTTGGAACATTTAACAGTTGGCTGTTGAAACACATGTGAACGGTGTTAAGTGTGTGTGGAGGTCTCATATTGGTTTGGATATTGAACCATAACACCTACTCTGTAAAGAGGAAACAAAAAAAATATCCTGTGGTTAATTATAATAATCACAAAACAAATTATATATATCGCTCTTTAATCGCTGGGGTTATCGAGATAGGATTTATCTTAACTCGAATTAGGTTGGGGAGCGTATTCAACCCCTTTAATAAATTGCGACTAGTAGACAGAACATAATAAAAAGCAAAGGAGATTTTCCTTGAGTAAAAATAAATTTGATGCAATTATAACATTTAAAGACGATATGTCGGCAGAAAACGTAACAGGTTCTTGTACTTATGTAGAATTACCAAATACAAATATTTTGTTGGAGTGTGGCTCATATCAAGGTAAAGGATTTAAGACTAACTATAAAATAAATAATAGGAATTTTAAATTCAAAGTCAAAGATTTGGACTATGTAATATTATTACATGCACATATTGACCATATTGGCTTAGTGCCACGACTTATAAAAGAAGGTTTTAATGGCGAAATATTATTGCCAGAAGGTAATATAAGAATAATGAAAGAAATGCTTTCAGATGGGGCATATTTAAATGGTAAAGAAGCAGAAGCTTTAAGTAGGCGAGAAAAGGGTAATAAATTTTTACCAACATTTACACAAGAGCATGTTGATGTTGCAATTGAACTAATGAGAGAAATTAAGTTCAATGAAAGAGAAACAATAAATTATGATTTAGATATTGAATTTTTTAAAAGTGGTCATATAATAAATTCTGGCTCACTAATGATATATTTAAACCATGGGTCAAATAAAAAAATATTTTATACATCGGATATGGGGTCTGATATAACGACAACTTATTATTCTGATAAATTAGATAAAATAGATTCTGCGACAGTTGTATTGTCCGAATGCACTTATTCTAGCAAAGACAGACAAATTAAATCTGAATTTAAGGATAAGGATATAGAGAAAATGCATGCAGTTGTAGATGAAGCAATTAAAAATAATAGCACGATATTAATACCAGCTTTTAGTCTCAATAGAACACAAGATATGGTTGGTTTTTTATGTGATAATAAAATAAATGAAAAAATAGATATATATGTCGATAGTCCATTATCTTATAGAATATCAGATATATATAAGGGTAAATATAAAGAATTTAATGAAAATAGTAAAAAAGTAAAATGGGTAGTAAAAAAAGAAGATAGTATGGCTCTTATGAAAAATCCTAAGCCCCATATAATAATATCGGCTAGTGGAATGATGGTCGGTGGAAGAGTTATTCATCATTTAAAAAACATAATTGAAAATAGTAAAAATACAGTTGTTTTTTGTGGGTTTGCCGTTGATAATACATTGGCTAGTAAAATAAAAAAGAGAAATCAAAAAACTATAAAGATATATGGTGAAAAATTTAAAAACAATGCCAATGTTGTAGAATTAAAATCGTTCTCTTCTCATATACAAAGAAAAGAATTAATAGATTATTTGAGTTCTATACATTCTGAAAAAATAGTTTTGAAACATGGTAACAAAGAATCGAAAGTAGAATTTTCAAAAGATTTAATGCATATGCTTTCTCACAAATGTAATACTGCTAGGGTTATTTGTCCTAACAAAAATACGAAAATAAAGATTTAGGAGTATATTATGATAGAATTCGAAGGATATATAAATGGTTCTTATTTAAAATTTGAAGGCGAATATGACCAATTTATGAAAATAATTTACGCTATACAACAAAATTTATTTGAAGAAACATATATCTGGTAATTTTAAATGATTTTGAGATAATCCACAGATATGATAAAGGAGATATGAATATATGAAAATAAAAGAAAACAAGCTAGAATATATTAGTAAGGGCGAATTAGTAACATACGAAAATGATATAGTATTTATACAAGTGATAAAAAGAGATGAAATTATAGATGATAATATAAATTTAGATGAATTCTTAAAAGATTTAAAGGATTTTTGCGATTCTCATGAAGGAAAAGAAATAAAGATAAAACTATCAGCTATAGCAGAGACAGAGTAGGTGTAAAATGGATAGTTTTGAAAGACAACTTAATGAGACAGAAGAGCATTTTATTTGGCGTGTCTATAAATACAGAGATGACACAGGAGATTTTTCAAATAAATATTGTGGAGAAATATGCAATAGAGAATTAAAGGTAGATTATAATGAATCGAGACATAGAAAAATTTATGAAAGTTTCTTAAGAATATGGCAACATGTTAAAGAAGAATATATAGATGATAAAAAAATATCTAACAGATTGAATATTGTTGATGACAGAGAAGAAGAATTATATAAAACTAAAGTAAAAACAAGAGATAAATTAAGAGAATATAGAAAGCATCTTAGAGATGAAGCAAGAATAGAAGAATTACAAGAATTTATAGTAGAAATAGCTCAATCATTACCTGTTTATAATTTTGATAAAGATATAACACAATTTAAAGGGAATAATTCAGCAATTCTTCAGATTTCAGACTGGCATATGGGCAAAGATATTAAAAATTACTGGAATGAATTTAACGAGGAAATATTAGGTCGAAGAGTTAATGACTTAATAAAAAGAACAAAAGCTCATTGTGAAATAAATAACATTGGGGAATTAATAGTTGTAAATTTATCTGATATGATAGACGGTAATATACATGTTAGTGCTAGGGTATCTGATAATATGGATGCCATAGAGCAAACAATGAAAGTGTCCGAATTGATTGCAAATATGCTTAATGAATTTACTAAATTTGGGCTTAAGGTAAAATATGTTGGAATCTTAGACAATCACAGCAGAATAAACAAAAATTATAAAGAACATATAGAGAAAGAATCTTTCTCTAAGATAATAGATTGGTGGATAGCCGAGAGAATGAAAGATAATAATGATTTCGAAATAATATCAAATATTATTGATGATAATATTGGTAATTTTCAATTGAATGGTAAGAATTTCTATTGTGTTCATGGGCATCTTGATAGTCCAAACAAAGTTATAGAAGATATGAGTTTATCAGTTGGCAAAAAAGCTGATTATGTTCTTATGGGGCATTATCATACGTTAAACTTAAATGAAAAATATTTTTCTAAATTAATAATGAGTGGGAGTTTATGTGGTGTAGATGAATATGCCAAAGATAAGAGGTTATTTTCAAATCCATCACAAAATTTAATAATACTACAAGATAATGATGATATAATAATAAATATGAAATTTGACCCTAATTAAAAAGGGATGTGAATAATATGGCAAAAAGAAAAAAAACAAAAGTAAAATCAAAAGAAGTTGATGAAAGTTTACTTTGTCTTACTTGTAATAATACAGCTATAACCAGTCATAATGCATATGTGAGCTACTCATTTTTTGCAATAAACGGTAGAATGCCAATATGTAAAAAATGTGCGATTAATATATTTTTAGAATATTATAAAAATACCAAAGATGAAAGATTAGCAATTTTTTATACTTGTAGAAAACTAGATGTTCCATTTGTAGAATCAATATATAAAAGTGCTATATCTCATAGAAAAACAATAGCGGGTAATAATGTAAATGATATAAATTATAAACCAACTCCATTATTTGCTTATTATATGTCAAGAATATATACTTCTAGTGCAAAACCTTTCGGAGAGCCGAAGATGTTTGACGAGGGTTCGCAATTTACGGATATTAATGGTAAAATAGTTGACAAAGACGATATTGAAAAAAATGAATTAGAAATAAACGAAACAAAGATAAAAGAACTCGTAGATAAGTGGGGAACAAACAGTTCTATGAGGATTGAAGATTATATGTATCTTGAGAATCATTATGATGGAATGGTTAGGTCATATGGGGCTCCAAAAGATTATTCAGGCAAAATGTACTTTAGAGATATTGCTATGACTAATTTAGATATAAAAAAAATAAGAGAAACTGGTGGAAGTATTGAAAAACTCATAAAGCTAAGAAATCAATTAATAGATGAGGCAAGCATAAGCCCTATTGACCCTAATTCGAAAGATAAAACACCACCTATTGGCGTTATTACTAAAATGATAGAGAATGAAAAACCAATAATAACCCAAGATAAAAAATATAAAGATGTGGATAAATTCAGAGAATTATCTTTACAGGTTACAGGTCAATTGGCTAAAATGGAAGGCAAAACCAATATGATTACAGAGGAATATGATAAATGGCTCAATAAGCATGCTATTGATTTTGAAAAAATACAAAATGAAGTTAACAATTCAGAAGATGACGACATCAATATAAGCGATGAGGATGAAGAGTTATGAGTTATAAAACAATAACATATAAAGATTTTGATACTGATTCATATACACTTCCCAAATCTGTCAATATGCAAAATCAATATGAATTATGGATTGCTTTTTGGAGAGAAAATCCACAAAGGTTTGTAAAAGACTATCTTCTCATAGATAGTCTTAAGCCATTCCAAGAATATATATTGTATCAAATGGTGCATAATAAACTATTTATGTATTTGGCAGCAAGGGCACAAGGCAAGACATTTATGACTGCATTATTTGTTGTCGTAATGTGTATTTTGTATCCAGGAACAAAGGTTGTAGTAGCTGCTGGTAAAAAAGGTCAAGCTATGAAAATAATAACAGAAAAAATACCAGAACTTATGCAAATGTCTCCCGTATTAAAAGAAGAGATAGATGGTAGGATAACGTCTAATATGAATACAGATGACCCAAACATTAATTTTTTAAATGGCTCTTGGGTAAAAGTTGTGGCAGCTACTGAGAATGCTCGTTCTGGTCGTGCTAATATTTTAATATTAGATGAATTTAGAATGATAGATATTTTAGTTTATCAGAATACTCTTAGAAGATTTTTGGGAGCACCTAGACAACCTAGATATTTAAATAAAGATGAATATAATAAAAAACAATATAGAGATTTAGAAAAAAATAGACAAATATTTCTATCATCTGCTTATTATAAGCATAATTGGGCATTTAGGACTTTTGAGACTTTTTATAAAAAAATGATAAATGGAAAACCATATAATATAGTTGCGTTTCCATATCAAAAATCAATAGAGCATGGCTTATTGGTTGAAGATGATATAAAAGAAGAAATGATGGAAGATACATTTTCTCCTTTAGTATTTAGTATGGAAATGGAATGTCTTTTTTACGGAGAAAATGAAAATTCGTTTTTCCAACTTAATGATTTAGAAACAAGTAGGAGAATCGCAGAAGCAATGTATCCGAAAGAAATTTATGACCGATACGAAAGTAACAGATTTACACCACGTCAAAAAGAAGATAATGAAATTAGAATAATATCAGCCGATATTGCTAGAATTACTGGTACAAAAAATGATGCTAGTGCATATACTTTTTTATCATTGCGTGTTAACGAAAGTGGTAATTTTAAAATAAGTATAGAATATATGGAAACTTTGGTTGGTGGACATAGTAAAATACAGGCTAGAAGAATAAGACAATTATATGATGATTTTGATTGTGATTATATTGTACTCGATGTTACTGGAGATAAATCGGTAGCAGATAGGTTGATGGAGTCTATAGTTGATAAAGAAAGAGGAAAAATATATGAGGCTTTGAGATTTATAAATCATGATAAACTTAATGAAACTGCTACTCCAGGAACGGAAGAAAAAATATATGCTATTCAAGCTACAGCAGATTTGAATATGCAAATAGCTAGGAATTTTAGAGACTCTATGAAAAGAGGTAAGCTAGATTTTTTAATAAATAGTAATGATTGTATAAATTATGTTAGTAACGTAAAAAAATATTTTGAACTCTCAATGGAAAAACAGGCTGAGTTGCAAAGACCATATATACAAATAGATAATTTTATAAACGAGACTATATCGTTGGAATTGCAAGTAACATCAACTGGCGTAGAAAGACTTGTGGAGCCCAGAAGTGCTCGTAAAGACAGATATAGTTCTTTATCATATGGAGTCTTCTTTCTATCAGAAAAAGAAAAAGAACTTTCAAGACCCGAAGAAGAACAAGATTGGGATGACTTTATATTTTTTTAAAAAAAGAGAGGTGAGTTCGACAAGTGAAAGAACAAATAGCATTTGATAAGATTTTCGATGAAAAAGAACATTATGTACAATCTTCAATACCATATTCTTCAAGGTATGCGTTATCACCATATAATCCGTTGATAATGCAAAATTATATGAACTATACTAAAAGCAAATATAACAACGCCGACATCAAAAGGTTTTTACAAAACCCAATCAGTAATTATAAAAATTTACAAAAAGTTTCTGAGTATTTAGAAAGTACGAATGCTTTTTATACTAATGTTGTTTATTATTATTCAACTATACTCACCTACGATTATATAATAAGACCTGTTCATGACTATACAGTAAGTGCTGAAACATTAAAAAAGAGATATTTGTCTGCTGCTAGGATTGCAAAACAAACTCAAGTACAAAGCAATTTCTCTCACATGCTTTACAGGACATTGCTAAATGGGGAAACTTATTGGTACGATTTGAGCGATGATGATAATACTATATTTAAAGAAATGCCTAGTGAATTTTGCATTAAGGCTTTAATAGATAATGACAATTTATGGAGATATTTTGTTGATTTGAGTAAAATTGATAAAAATGATATTCAAGAATTGCCATCAGAGGTAAGTATAGCGTATAAGAATTATAAAGAATTGGATAATAAAAATGGAACTAAAAAAATAAGAGATTTAGACTTCGAAATACCAAAAAAATTATATTTAGTTAGTAAAAGAGGTTTTTGCATATCGTCAAATCTTACTTTTGGACACCATAGTTATCCATTTTTCGCAAATATGTTTATTGATTTAAATAGCTATGATACAGATAAAGAATATTTTAGTAATTTTGTGAAATCAGATAATATTAAATTAGTTCATTTTAAAGTACCTATAGATAAAACAACGGGAAAACCTATAATTGCCCATGATAAAATCCAAAAATATCATGAAGTTGCGAGTTCAAATACATCGGATTCGGTTGCAGTAATAACAAACCCTTTTGAAGTAGAGGGAATATCAACAGATAAGTCAAGCCAAAAGGCTATAAATATATCTGAAAATTCTAGGAATAATGCAACTTTTAGTAGTGGTGTTAGTGATACAATGTGGAATGCTGATACAACTAATGGATTAAAATATTCTCTTCAAGCAGATGCTTCGAAAATTAGACATATTATTGTATTTTTTGATAATATTATGAATTACAAATTAAAAGAAATGAAAATGTCTTTTAGTATTGATAGGGAAATTACATGGTATAACAAAGATGAAATATATAAAACAAGAAAAGAAGCTCTTGGAATGGGAGAATTATATTCTGGATGGATTGCGGCAGGTGCTTATGAACCATTTGATGCTATGATGATAGCAGAAATGGAAGATGCTCTTAATTTTAGAGATATGTTTAGACCTAAATTATCAGCATTTCAACAATCTTCTGGTGATATTAAAGAAGGTGCTCCTGAAAAAGACGACAAAGCTGATAAAACAGAGGAAGGTCAGAAATATAAATAGAGGTGAAATATGGAGAAGTATGTGTGCACAATAGATAGCGATTATTATGATAAATTGTTATCAAAAGGATATTTATTATCATATAGCTATTTAATTGATAATGATGAAGAGGTTTTTGTACTCATACCACCAGATGGTACAAAAAATTATGACAAATTAGATAAAAGCAAATGCTTTTTTACTAATAAAAGATTTTTTAAAGGTGGTGAGTAAATAAATGAATAATGTTTTGAGCTTTGAATCCCATATAGATGTCGAAAATATAGAAAAAATAAATAAGGATTTTTCTAAAGCTGAATGTCAAGTAATGTATGTAGATGCTAATAGGAATAATTCATTCATAACCAAAGAGACAGTAGAGAAAAATATTGGAACTATTTATAATATACCTGTAATTGCCGAAGTCTTATATAAAGAAGGCGAAGATAAAGATTTCGGTACGCATGGTGGAAGATTGATAATAGATAGCAATGGAATGAGAATTGAACAAACTACAGTACCGTATGGTGTCGTTCCAGAATCATGCAATCCAAGATGGGTTAAAAAAGAAGATAAAGAGTATCTTGTTTGCGATATTTATCTTTGGACTGAAAGATATGATGATTTAGAAATATTACTTAGTGATGAGGAGAAACAAAGACCTCAAAGTATGGAGATAACAATAAAGAATAGTTTTGTTGATGAAGATGGATATGAGGTCATAGAGGATTTTTCTTTTTCAGCGTTGACAATATTGGGGACAGATGTTGAACCTTGTTTTGAAGATGCAAGAGTTAAAATGTATGAAAGAGATAAATTCAAAGAAGAATATGAAAAATTATTTAATTTATACAATGCAACTAAATTTGAATCTATTAATATTGATAATAAAGAAGAGAAGGGTGGCGAAATTATGAGTAAAAAAAATGTAGTAAAAGAAGACAATAAAAAAAATGAAAAGAAATTTGAATTATCTTATAGAGATAAAATGGATATCTTGCATGCAACTTTAGGAGTAGAATATTCTTCTAAGGACGATTGGGTATGGATAGTTGATTTCACTAACGAACATGTTGATTATCAAATAGAAACTTTGACGGAAGAAAAATACCAAACAAATATTTATAGGGCAACTTATAGTTTAAATGAAGAGGAAAAAACTGCCGTAGTTGATTTCGAAAATAAGGAAGAAATGATTATGGAACTTATCACACAGGCAGAAAAAGATGAGATAGAATCTAACAAACAAATGGCTATGGATAATCTTAACGAAAAAATAAATTCTTTAGAATCTGATTTGGGCGAATTTAAAATAGAAAACGATGAATTAAATTCAAAAAATGAAGATTTAAAAGTAGAGTTAGAGAAAGAAAAGAAATTTAGAATTGATATCAATGAAAAAGAAAGAAAAGAAAAAATAGATATTATGATAAATTCTTTTGAAAACACTTTATCTAATAATCCAGAGTTTAATGTTATTAAAGACAAAGCTCATGAAATGGAATTAAATGAAATTGAAAATGCTTGTTATGTATTAATAGGCAAAGCTAATTTTTCAAAGAAGAAAACGACAAAAGACGATAAAAAAGCGTATACTTCTTTGGGTTTAGAAATAGAAGATTCTGACGAGGAAAGTATTGCCGACAAAATCGAAAAAGAATATTCAAGTAAGAAAAAAATAATTAAAAAATAATAGGAGGAAAATAATATGGCTAACCAAATAAACTTAGATAAAATATCTGGAAATGCTTCAATAGTAACAGTTGTGGCACCAGCAGATACAACAAACGGAAGTATTGTAACAGTAGGAACTATGAACTCTAATTTCACTTATGCAGCAGCAGCACCTTCAGCGGTGACTGATTCTGATATGGTTATGGTTCTTGCAGTACCATTCTCTTACGAAGCAGATTATGTTCAAAATGATTTTGTAATTGATGCTGGTGACCTAGTAAGAGCTTATTACCCACACAAAGGCATGGTAGTGAGCATACCTGTTGTAAATATTACAGCTACTGCTACAGTTGAAGCTGGAAGAGTAGTGGTACCTACAACTACAGTTAAACCAGAAGCTAAGGCATCAGCTGGTGGAACTGAAACAGTTGTTTTTGAAATTGAAAGAGTATATACACTTAATAGTGTAAATATGGCTGAATTAAAGTGCGTAAAAGCGTAGATAATATTATAATATATAAAAAATAATAGGAGGAAAATAATATGGCTAACCAAATAAGTACGTTGAAAGAGGTTGCCTTCGATATAATCAAAGGTGAATCAAGAACGGGAAAATTTAATAAATCCGAAATGAATGAATATATAAAGCAAGCAATATTAGAATCAGTTGGTGGAGAGTGGAATTATTACAGTTTTAAACAAAATGAGTATAAGGTGTTTGCTATACTTGCTGAAGTTTTACCTACATCTATAATGGCTTCGTTGAGTGAAAGATTTGATTCATTTGCTGAGTATAAAGACACAGCTCTTGGAGATAAAAATTCGTTTCATGTAGAGGACAATCAATTGTTTCCAGTGGTTACATCAGCTAGAGGAACTAAAGACATTCATAGAAGTACATTGCTAAATTCTAATTTCTCAGTGCCTACAACTTTAAAAGCTATCAAAATTTATGCTGAATTAGATGAATTAATGGCTGGAAAAGTAGATTTTGCGAGAATGACAGAAAGAGTTGCAACATCTTTTGCACAAGAAATTGGACTAATGATTTCTAATGCAATATATAATTCTTTTTCATCTGTAGGAACTAATTATAAAGCAACTGGTGCTTTTGATGATGACCAATTAGATACAATAATTGACCACGTTAAAGCAGCAACAGGGGCTCAATCAGTACAAATTTTTGGCTCAAGAAAAGCATTGAAACAAGTTAATAATAGTTTTGGTTTTTCAGATAGAATGTTAGAAGAAGCTAATGATTTAGGATATGTTGGGACTTATAATGGTTCTCAACTTATTGCTTTACCACAGGCTTATTTAAACAGAAGTCAAACTTTTGCAGTAGATAGAGACCATTTAATTATAGTGCCTAGTTCTGAGAAAATAGCTAAAGTAGTATTTGAAGGCGAAGCTTACGTTGATTCTACACCAGCTATGCAAAGAAATGATTTACAACCAGAATATTTCTGGGGAAGAATGATTGGTGCAGCTGCATTAACTGCTGTCGAAGGAAAATATGGATTTTATAAATTATCTTAATTAATTCTATAAAAAGAGGGGTATAATCCCCCTCTTTAATTATGTGAATATATAAAAAAATATGAGAGGTGTTTTAAATGGCAAAAACAACAACAACCAAAAACAAAGATGAAGATAAAGGTTTGGATATAGAAAAATTAATAGCAAAAGCTGTCGCTAGTGCATTGGATGAAAGCGAAAAAAAACATGAAAAAGAAATTGATGATTTGAAAAAACAAATAAATCATACTGATAAAGAAGATTTTGATAATGCAAGAGTAGAAATTATGAATAATACTTATAGCACGTTTATCATGAGCGGTAGAAAAGGGAAGTCGGCAAACGTTTTCTACAAATTAGAATCTTATGGTGATACTTCTATTTTAGATTATGAAGAATTTAGAAATTATTATTCTCAAAATAGTAAAAGATTTAAAAGTGGCGAATTATTAATAACAGATGTTATTGGAAATATAACAAAAAAAGATTTGTTAGAAAGATTAAAATTAAATAAATTATATATTGGAAAAATATCTTTTGATAACTATAAATCTATACTTACTTGTGATTATAAAGAGTTTGAAGATTTTATAGAAGATAATCCTTCAACTTTTGAAAACTTATTAGAGCATTCTGTTGAAATGAATAAAAAGGGTCAATTTAATTATGGCGACAAACAGAACTTTTTTAGAAATAAGACATCTATGCTTGAACTTTTTAAATAAAAGGAGGTGGCATGATTGTCAACCCCTAAAAGTGATATATTTGAAAAATTTCTAACGCTTATACAGGATAGGAATTTATGTTTAAATTTTACTGACGAAACAAGAAACAATTTATTGAACAGTTATTTAACGAAAGGTTCTAGTTTACATTTTAAGGATTGTAGACAAGAATTATCTGCTCAAAGCAATCCAGAATATTTGTTAAAAGAATTAACATATACATCTGGAGATATAATATCTTTAGATTCTTTACCAGTTGCATACGATAATGATAATATTGAATTATTTTGTAAAATTGATGAAAATGCTTTGGATTATGATTTCGATTATGATACATTGACTTTTACTGTTAATGATACAATTTTTGAAGGCGATATTATTGAATATGGATATATATATTCTGGTGAATTTGAAGAAGATTTAACAGACGAAGAACAATTTATATTAGCCTTATCTATGATATTATCGTGGATGAGTTTTAATTTATATGTTACTGACAAAATGAGAGATACAATTCTTTCTAAAGACTTTTCGCAACCTCATTCTCCTGCTAATTTAGTTAAAGAATTGAGATTATTAAAAACTGATTCAATAATAGATTTAAGAAATGCCATTGTTGATTATACTGAACAAAGTATAGATTTTGATGGATATAAATAGAGGAGGAATATAAATGCCTAGATATAAACAAAGATATAGAAAATGGTTTGACGAAGCTACTCCAGTAAATGCCTGTTAAGGCTGGTGCTACTATAGGGGCTGGAGATAATGGCACTATTGATTTAGAATATAACTATGTTGGATTGGATGGAAATGATTACACAATAGAAGTTGTTTTAGGAGACGGAAATAGTATAGATTTAAGTGCTTCTCTAACAGATAAAGCTATTGTTGTAACTTTAGCGACTGATGGAGTGGGGGCTGCTGATGATACTGCAAACACAGCTACTTTGATTGCGACTGAATTAGATACTTTATCAAACGATTTAACAATTACTGCTAGTGGAACTGGTGCAACAGCTTTAGACACAGCTGAAGCAGAACAATCTTTTGCTAGTGGACAATATGCTACTGAATGTGGTACACCATCATTTTTAATTATAAACGGTGATTGGTATACTTGTACAGAACCTGTAAGTAAATATGAAGAAAGCGGTTGGAAATCTGCAACGCCAACTGCTATATAAAAGGAGGTGTTTTAAATGGCTTATAAATTAATGAAAGCCATTTACGAATGCTCCTCTAGCGACAAAGAGTTAATATCGAATGGCATAAAAGAAAAGACAAAAAATGCATTTAATCATATTTATAATAATTATAACATATATATAAATTTTGATTATGATGAATATTACAAAGCTATGATATCAGACTTGAGTGCTTTTAAGTATACGATACCGTTAAAAAGAATAACATTGTATCCTTATGATAATGCTTCTGAATTATTGAATCAAGGTGATTATGTAAGTTGGGAATATTCTGGCGAATTAACTGATTGGCTAGTTTTAAATTTAGATAAACAATATGATTACAATATTGTTGGAAGAATATATAAGTCAAACAATATAATAAAATGGATAAATGATGCTGGTGAAATAATATCATATCCATGTATTTTTAATAGTTCTAAAACTGGAGCTAATGCTGATATAATGTCAGATAAATATATGGAAATTGTGTCCAAAGATAGAACAATTTTTGTTCAAAAAAACTCGGATACTATCTCTATAAACGAAGGCGATAGATTCATATTTGGAAGCAATGTTTTCAAAATTGGTCATATAGATGATTATGGCATGGATGGTATAGTTCAATTTTATATGGAACAAGACCAATCGAATGATGAAACCGATAATTTTGCCGTTGGCATTGCAAATTATTATGAGAAATATGTTGAACCAGAAAGTGGATATGTTGATGTTCTAATTATTGATGATAATTCTGATGTTATGTATATAAAAACAAACGAAGAATATACATTCTTGCTTTCTACAAAAAATGATGGTGTAGTTATTACATCTGCTTATAATATAAGTCTCAATGCTTCGTCAAGCGGGATTTTTGATTTTACAAGTGATGCAGATAGCTATTATGTTAAAAATAATAATGGCTCTGGAGAAGTTATTGTAGATGTTTACGATTCAATTAGTGATATTACAGAACAATTTATATATGAATTGAAAGGATTGTGGTAAGATGGTGATTGATTATGTCGTTATTAGATAATTTAGAGAATAATTTAGTAGTTCTTTTAAAATCCTTAATGAAGGAAGAAGATTTTGTAAAATTGATTTCGATAGATAATCCAAATGCTTTAAGCCAATCTTCGTCTACCACTTTTTTTGATTTAATAAATGAAAGATTATTTCTTAGACCAAGAATAAATCTTCCAACATCAGAAGAAGAAACATATTTGTGTATTTATCTTTCTAGGGGTAACAGGGCTGGAAGAAATGACACTATACATAATAATATATATATAGTGGTAGATATTATGTGTCATTTGAATTTATGGGATTTAGAAAATAATAAAATCAGACCATATAGAATAACAGATATAGTTTTTGAACGTTTTATGCAATCTAATATCAAAGGTGTTAGGGGAAATTTAGTTTTAGATGGTAATTTTGAGCTTATGAGGTTTAATGAAAAATTCATGGGATATAGAATGTTTTTTAAATACACATCAAGTGTGGGTTTCTAATGAAAAATAATTTAGATTATAGATTTATGAAAGGTTCCCCAATAGAGTTGAAGAATGGTTTTATAATAGCTCAACCAAAATTTTCTACTATAGAAGAATATATGGGATATAATAAATACGAATCAATAATTTATTCATTAACTAGATTCCCATATGAATTTAAGTTTGATTTAGAGGACATTGATATAGATTATAAGACTCAAAATTCTTTTGATATATTTCTTATGCTTAATGGTCAAGAGCTAGATACTATTAATAAAAAATTAAATTTTATGTTTTTATATTATAATAAAAAAAATAAAAAATATGAATTGGAAAATTTTGCTCCATATAAGGAAAGTGGTAATCTTATTTTTAAATCATTAAAAAGTGATTTGAAATTAAATAGTGTTAGTATAAATGAGATAAAAAAAACTTTAATGGATATGTTTTTTATGAATATACCCAAAGAAAGAAAACCAGCTAATGAAATGGCTAGAGAGCTTGTTATAAGAGATATGGAAATGACAAGAAAAGAAAAATCAAATTATGACATATATTCTATAGTAGATTCAATAGTGTGGTCTAGCGGAAATAATTATGATTATAGTACAATATTTAATTTGACACCACATCAAATATATCGTGGATTCAATAGAATAGATAAAATAAAGAATTTTGATTATTTGATGAATGGTGTTTATAGTGGTTCATTAGAGACAAATAGTATAGAAAGAACAATTAAAAAAAATAATTGGATTAATAAATAACTGAGAGGAGTTAATATTATGAGTGAAGTACAAAAGTGGTCGATACAAAGAGTATTTGATATGACTATGAAAAACGTTGCTGGCACAACTGTGCTTGGAACTGTAAGTGATTTACAAACAATGAGTATGGACAATGCCCAAGAAAATGTATACAGTATGGGTGGAGCAGGAAATCCATATATTAGTGCTTTTTCACACAGTAAAAGAGTTACTGGAACAGCGGTAGCTGGAACATTTGATAATAGAATTATAGCACTTATTACTGGTTCAAACATTTCGACAGGAGCTGTAACAGTTCCACTTCCTTACGAGGACGTTATTATTGGAACTGATGAAGCTACAATAACTTATACACCCGTAGGAGAGGCAGATAGTGAAATACTTACTGTAGAAATATTAGGAGATAGTGGTGTTTCTGAAACATTGACACAAGGTGCTGCTGCAGCAACTGGTGTTTTTTCATATGCAACAAAAGCACTTACTTTCTTTGCAGATGATTATGATGATGGAACAATAGCAAGAGTTTATTACGATATCACAACTGCAGCTACTGCTAACAGCATTGTAAATAAATCAGATAAAGAATCATCTACTGTAAGATTAGAAATGAAATCATTGGTTAAAGATGCTAATGATAACGAATATATGGCTTTAATTATCGTATATAAAGCTAAACTTACTGGAAACTGGACATTGGGAACTGGTGCAGCTGATGACCCTGCTGTATTAGACGTAAGTTTTGAAGGATTAAAGAAAAGTGCTTACGAAACTGATTTTTGGAATATGGTTGTTTATGATGGTAGTACAGTAACATAATAATAATAAAAATACATTAGCAGACTTGAAATATTAGTCTGCTTTATTTTTTTGCATAAATGTTAGTTTAACAGTAGTGAGGTGGTATGTTGGAAGATTATTTACGAAAAAAATTAGAAAAACTAGATGCTATTTCAGATGCTGTGATATATATCAAAAGTAAGATGGAAGTCATAGAAGAGTATGGCGTTGATATAAAAAATAATTCTAAAGACATAAATAGTCTTGGAACTAAAGTTAGAGTAATTGAAATGGATATAATTGTTTTAAAGAATGATTTGACAGAAATAATAAAAAAGACAAATTGCCAAGATGTTGATATAAAATCAATTGAAAATAAAAGCACAGGTTTCGTAGTTAAGCTTCTTCTTGGCGTTATGGCTGGTTTGTTAAGTTCAGTTATTTATCTTGCTCAAAAAATTGGAATATTTTAGGACAAACTATTTTGGTTTGTCCTTTTTTTTATACTTAATTTTAAATCCAATAAAATAATGGAATGCAAAAGAAGGTGATTTTATGACGAAAAAGAATATCTACAATCAATTTTTTACAAAAGAAGATTGGGCTATGGTTAATTCTATAAATAAAGAAATAATGGCTGATTATATAATGGAATTGAAACAATCTCAAAAAAAACCTAGCACAATTAAGAATTACAAATCTGATTGGAGAATAGTATTTATAAAGATACTTCATGATTTTGACAATAAGTCAATATTGGAAATGTCTAAAAAGGATTTTAGAAAATTAAGCATTTACTTTAAAGAAGAGTGCAACCATTCAAACGCAAGGGTCAATAGGCTTATGAGTGCAATTAGAAGTATGTTGACTTATTGCGAAGATGATGAGGAGTGGGATTATGATTTTAGTTCGGCATCCAGGCTTAAAGGTTTACCGAAAGAAAAGGTTAGAGATATTGTATTTTTAACAAATGAACAAATATTAAAATTGTATGGAAAGTTAGAAGAAACAGAAGAATACCAATTAGCAACAATATTAGCATTGGCATATGAATCTGCTGGAAGAAAAAATGAACTATTTCAATGTAAAAAAAATAGTTTTTTAGAAAGCAAATATTTCACAAATAAAGTAATAGGCAAACGTGGCAAAGAATTTGTATTGATTTATAAAGATAAAACTTTATATTTTGCTAAAAAATATTTAGAACAAAGAGGCATAGATAAGTTAGAACAAATGTGGACTAAAACAGTTGGAAATAAATCTCAGACTATTAGTTCGGGCACAATATATGATTGGTTCAAAAAAATGTCGCAAATTTTAAGCGAAATAGAAGATAAATATATAGATTTTAATGTCCACAGTTTAAGACATTCGGCTTTGGATAATTTAAGCACAGGTTCGCATTATTTATGTGAAGAACTTGGAAAAGAAGATGGCTTTAAATTAGAAGAATTACAAAAATATGCTCATCATTCTAGTTCTGATACTACAAATTCTTATTTAAAAAATAGGGATAGAGATGTTATATTTGGAATGTTTGAGATAAAAGGATGATAAATATATGAGAAAAATAAAAGATATAAGGATAGTAGCATATTTTCTTACAAAGGGTATTGAGTTTGAAAAAATGGAAAGAGAAGAAAGTTATAATAACCCTAACAAAGAAATCGTTTGTTTTTATTTTAATGTTAGCGATGAAGAATATGATAACATAACAACCGAATACGTAAAATCAATAATTTGGGAATATGAACAAAAATTAGATTATTTAAAAACAATAGTATTTAAATTATCTAATAATAAAATATAATATGAATGAGGAGATGTGAATAATGAAAGTTAATGAATTTAGAGAAATGTCAAAAATCAATGAAAAAGGTGAATTTACAGCGAATGGTCAATTGATTGAATATAAGAAAAATATAACTTATGCTGAAAAGGTTAATATAGTTTATTCTGTTCTTGAAAATTCTTTTGATGCAGAATCGAATATATACAATAGGATAAGTATAGATAGTATTTTAAAATATTTGATACTTACAAAATATATAACCAATATTAATTTTCCTAAAAAGAAAACCGATGAAGGTACAATTGATAATGTTGAAGAAATAGTAGATATATGTTTCAGTTCTGGAATATATCAAGAATTAATTAAAAATATAAAAAATGACTATGAACATATATTATTTTTATTAGATGGAAAAATAGAAGAACAAAAAGAAGAAAATCATTTCACCAATATATTAGGGAAAATAGTTAAGCAAATACAAGACTTGGATGAAGGTAAATTGGAAGAAATGGCAAAAAAAGCAAGTAAATTGGATGTGTTTAGAAAACAAGAATAGAGGTGTTTTGAGATGGCAAAGAAGTTTACCTCAATATTTAAAATAGAACAAAAATATAAAAGAATAGCGAGAGAAACATTAAAAAATAAAATTTTACCTAAAATAGAAGAAAAGTTAAAAGATAATATTAACAAAACTGTTTATGCTAAAAGTTCAAATGGTGGTTGGTATGACAGAACTTACGCTATGTTAAATTCTGTAAGAGGAACAGTAGAAGTAGATAATGATATTCAAACTATAATTTCGATATTTCCTAGACCTGGTGATATGACGTCACTATATCCTTCTGTGCGTTTTCCTTATAATATTAACAATCAAGGATATATAGTGGAATGGTTAAATGAAGGTACTAATGATTCCCCTGTATATAATCATCCAAAACATCATTTTATGGACATGACAGCTAATGAATCTAGTGAAATAGTAAGAGCAGAATTAGACAAAGCATTTAGACAAGCAGGTAATATGAAATAAATAAACAGAAAGGAGGCTAGAATATGGCTCAAAACTATCAAGAAAGTATTGATATTAAGTTTACATATAATTCGAAGGCTATACAAAATTTAAATGCTCAGATAGCAGAAATTCAAAAAAAAGCTGGTAAAAGCGTTCAAATTGGTGATATAGATAAAATTCAAAAAGTTAGCAGAAGTATGGATGCACAAGGTAATGTAATAAAAGAAACAATAAAGCTTACTGATGAACTTGGGAATAGATGGTCTGCCAATATGAACAAAGTAGAAGGAAAGAATCAAATGGCTATCAGGTCTATGAAGCTAGTTAGTACATCAGAAAAAGACCATGCTATTGCTTTAGAAAAAACTACTAGAATATTAGAAGATGCCAAAAGAAAGTCAAAAGAATATATGGCATCTATAAAAGAACACTCTGTAAGCACAAAAATGGAAGAGGGTGCTAAAAAACTAGATGCTTCGATACAAAAAATGACAGCATCAGAAAAAAAGTCTGCCGCACAATTAAATGAACTTGGTAATAGTGCTAAAAAGGCTAAGGCTGATTTAGGAAGTTTGGCTAAACAAGCAAGCATATCTGGTAAAGCCACTCTTTCATTAAGTCATATGATTAGAACAGCGGTTAAAGCGTTTACTGTTTGGATTTCTGTAACAGCGGTGTTCTTTAAAGTTGTTCAGGAAGTAAAAGACGGTATAGCAGCTATAACAGCACTTGATACAGCATTTGTTGAATTGAGAAAAGTTAGTAATTTAGCTGTTGATGATTTCGATAGTTTTATTGGCAAAGCACAAGAAGTTGCCAGAACAGTTGCTAGAACATCGGCTGAAGTTACACAAGCTACAGCTGACTTTGCAAGAATGGGTTATTCTGTTAGAGAATCGTTAAAATTAGCAGAATCGGCACTTATGCTTGTAAACGTTGGTGATGGAATATCGAACGTAGAAACATCGACAAAAAGTTTGATAGCGACACTTAAAGGTTTTGATATGCAGGCTACAGAATCTGGACATATAATAGATGCGTTGAATGAGGTTTCTAATAATTTTGCAGTAAATACTTCCGATTTGGCATCTGGTATTCAAAGAGCAGGTGGAACATTAGCTCAATCAGGTACTACATTTGAACAATCTTTAGCATTATTAACGGCTACCAATGAAGTTCTGCAAAAAATGGAAAAATCTTCAACTGGTCTTATAACCATATCCCAAAGAATTAGAGGAGTTTCTGCGGCATTTGAAGATGATGAGGCACCTGTCAATTTTACTGCTAAATTAGGACAAGCATATAAACAAATTGCTGGTGTTAGTATAATGGTAGATGGTAAATTACGTTCAACTTATGATATATTAAAAGATATGTCTTTGGTTTGGGATGATTTGTCAAATGAGCAACAACAATATTTAGGCGAGCTAAGTGCGGGTTTTTCTTATGCCCCGTATGTACAGAAATGTGCATAGGACGCAACCTTAATTGCTGGAACATCCTAAAGTCAATTAAACTACAACGTAACGATGAAATATGCGTAAGCGTGAATGTTGCGAAAGCAGAAAAAATTAATTGAATAACATATGGTTAAATCCTAAGTGTTGCAACGAATGGATAATCAGCAGGAAAGCTCCAAACAGGAGAATCTTCACAGACTATTCCGAGAGGAAGTAGACTACAAGCTAAGTAGTCGAAATAGGTTGCCCCTTAACGTGTAATGACGAAGGGATGATATAGTCGAGTCTCATATGAAAGTATGAGGGATTAATCTATAATAAATAAAAAAAAAAGAAGTGATATATAATTGAATAAAAAAGATTTAATTAATTATAAAAAAGTTAAAATGAATGGATTTTTCGTATCATATGAAAAATGGGATAAAAGAGTAAAAATAAATCTTGGGGAAGATTTTGAATTAGTTAATTTATGGTTTAAAATAAGAGAAGATATTAATGGAAAAGAGGCTGTTTTAGAAATAAGACATAATTTTTGTGGCAAAACTTTTTTACGAATGGGCGGAAATATGAAAAACACTAATTATTGTCCATATTGTTGCTCTTTGTTACAAGCTTCACATTTACATTATATATTTTGTATATTAGCAGAATATTTTTATCCAGAATCTGAATTTGAAAAAGATATAGGATTTAAAGGATTAAATGGCGGGTCTAGCAAATATGATTTATATATACCAAAATATAATAATAAAAATACTTTATTTGAATTTCAAAGTAAATATCATGATAATAAAAAAGATTTTGATAAAGAAAAAAAGAATTTTGCTATTAATAAAAAATATAATTTTATAGCTATAGACCATAGAAATGTCAATATAGAAAAAATATGTAAAAAATATTTTAACATAAATAAAATTCCAAATTTTGTTTATGAAGAATTATATCTTTTAGATAATAAAATTGATATAAAAAAAATTCAAAAAATGCTTGATATCCCTGTAAGCATTGTTAAAATATCAAAAAAAATGAATATATCAGTAAATATATTATATAAATATATTAAAAGTGGAATTTTAAAAAAGAATTTAAATCATAACAATGTAATATATAACAAAAAGAAAATTATTATGTTGGATTTAAAAGGTAATTATATTGATACATTTAATAGTTATTATGAAATATTAAAAATATATAATATAAAAGTTGATTCTATTAAAAGTGGAAAAATTATAAGAAGAAGAAAAAATTTATTTTGTTCTTATAGTGATTATATTAATAAAAATTATAAAATCCCTGAGAAATTAAATTTAAAATATAAAATTAAACAGTTGGATAAAAATAATAAAATAATAAAAATATATAATTCTCAAAAGGAAGTTTGTGATATAAATGGGTTTGATTCTGGTTGTATAAATAGAGCGGTTCATGGTGTTTATAAACAAGCATATGGTTATATATGGGAAAAAATAATAGATTAATCCTTTAGGAGTTAGCGACTCTTAAAAAATATAAACGTAAAAGAAGAGTAAATGTATTCAATGCACTTATGAGCAACACAGAAACTATTATAAGAGCAAATGAATCAGCAATGAATTCTTATGGCTCAGCTTTAAGAGAAAATGAAAAATATTTAGATAGTATAGAAGGTAAAGTTAAACAGTTCAGAGAGGCTACTGAGAGATTATGGTCTAATGCTATAAGTTCGCAAACTTTAAAAGATTTTGTAGAATTTGGTACTGCTATTGTTAACATTACAGATGAACTTGGACTTTTAAATGCTGTTGTAATAGTATTAGTTGGGTCACTTGCAATATTTAAAAAAGCAATGGTTGCGAATGTTATAAAGTCTATAAAAACAGCAATTGCTAACTTAGTTGTTTTAAATACTACTACTACTTTAACTGCCAGTGGATTAAAAACGGTAGTAATAGGTATGAATCTTACAAAAACAGCAGCTAATGGATTAAAAGCAGCTATGTCAACTCTTTTACCNTTATTGNTATTAACTGGTGTTTTATATGGAATCAAAAAAATAAGAGAATATAATCAATGGATGAGAGAGTTAGAGCAAAGTGCAAAAGATTTAAAAACAGCTTTGGCTGGGTTTAATGCTGGTCAAGTTGGCTTGGATGAATTAAAAGATATAATAGATGGTATTGATTTAGATAAATTAAATGC
>JGI1221J11331_1000134_pt1 | contig 22280 bp, 6 predicted proteins | sample LakVidmifraction_4_FD_11331 | JGI IMG/M metagenome (IMG submission 11331) | reverse complement strand
ACACAACCACATCAAAGAATAACACAACAAACTGTACAGCCACAGGATGAACCTAATTCTGGAAACTTTAATGACTTGATTAGTTATATGAAAGGTATGGGGGTTAATAAACAAGCTTATGGTGGTAATGCTAGTCCTGACTACTCTACAAATGTAAATACATTTGGTAATGGTGGTAGTCATGAATCTAATCCTTTAGGTGGTATACCAATGGGAATGGGTAGTAATGGTAAACAGAATAGTGTAGAGCAAGGTGAAACATCATTTAATTTAAAAGATGGTAAGTATATTTTTTCTAATAGAATTTCACTAGATGGAAAAGTACAATCATCTTCACCTACTGATAATAAGTTTGCAGAAGGTGGTAATATAGGTGATCCAATTACACCTAATCAAAAAGCTGATAAAACAGGTAAAGATTTTGTAACTAATTGGATGTCTCATCCTGAAACAAGAAAGAGGTATAGAACTAATATGAATGAATTAGAAGGTACTAATAATAATAGATTAGCTACTGATAATACAACGTTTCAGAAAGGGTTAACAGATTTAAAGCAAACTACTTCTAAGTTTAATCCTACTACTAAAAACATTAAAGGCTCATATCAAGATAAGAATATAAATTATTATGGTGATGTAACACCAGGTACAGCAACACATGAACAAACTCATGCAACAGGAGATATTAGTAATAATCTTTCTAAATATGCAATGAAGAAATATGGTCTATTAGGTTCCCTAAGAGATAAATTTCCTGGTAGTTCTACTAATGAAGCTGTACAACAAGAATTTAATCCTGCTACATCATTTGGTGTAGAGGATCAGATTAAACAAGCGTCTTATATGGGCAGTAATGGTGAACTATATCCTAGATTTATGGAGATGAGACAATTACTTAATGTAACTCCAGGTCAACCTATTACAGATGATATGGTTAATAAACTAACTAAAGATCCAAAAACAAATCAAACTGCTAGATTTTATACTCCTAAGAGATTAAAAGAGATATTAAATACAATAGCAGATAATAATACAAATAAATATCAGAATGTTGCTGCATATGGTGGTAATTTTTTAAATACTAAATCTAAAAGATAATGAAACAAGATTTAATTAGCCAATTCTCATTACCTCCATATATAAAAGGTAAAAGCTTTTCAGAGGCAAGTAAAGCTATTGAAAATAAATTCAAGGACAGAAATGATAATGCTGCAAAGGAAACTAAAAATGCTTTGTTGGAAAGATTATCTCAAGCTCAAGAATTTGTTAAGATGCAAGAATCTGTAAAGAATGAATCTCAACAAATTCCTGACCAAATGGATGGTCAAGTTCCTGAAGGTATGGAAGAGTATATGGCACAACAAGGTGGTCAACCACAACAAGAGATTCCTATGCAACCCCAACAAGGTATGCAACCTCAGCAAGGACAACCAGCAGATCCAAATGTAGCTGCTTATGGTGGACTATTTGGTAAACAGAATAAATATAATGTAGGTGGTTCTATGGGACAAGCTGTTACAGGTATACCAACACAACAAATAGGAGTTAACACAGTTCCTGGTGGAGGTATAGACCCTACATTAGCTGCTGGAGCACCAATGGGTGTTGAAGTCCCTGGTGGAGGAGGTGGTGCAAGTGCTGCTGGAACTGCTGGAACTGCTGGAGCTGCTGGAACTGCATTAGAGTTAGGAAAAACTGCTTTTGGTCCTACAGGAATAGATATGTCAGGAGCACAAAAAGCACCAGAAACACAAAGTAAAGGTATGGGAGCTGCTAGTAGTGCTATAAAAGGTGCAGGAGCAGGTGCTGCTTTTGGGCCTATTGGAATGGGAGTAGGCGCAGTAATAGGTGGAGCTGCTGGATTTATTGGTGCAGGTAAAGCCCAAAAAGAAGCTAATGAGGCTAGAAATAATTATACATATACTCAAAACTCTGATATAAGACAAAGTGATTTTGCTATGGGTGGTAAAATGAATAAATATGGTGATGGTGGTAGACCTTTTCAAAGAGATCCTAATGCTCCTAATTATAGTGATTTAAGTAAACCTTTAGATAGAAATATAAATCCTGGAGCACCATCATTAACTAGTCCGTCTATATATGGTCAAGCACCTAAAAATATGGGTAATTATGCTGAAAGAACAGCACCTGATACAAGTAATTTAGATTTTGGTAGTAAAAATCCTACTAATCCTAATTTTGATAATGGTACAGTAGCAGGTAGAGGTTTAGATTGGTTAGGTAAAAATGCAGGTAATATAGCACAATATGCTCCTGTTGNANGTAANCTTATGTCATTAAAGAATTTAAAACAAGGAGCTACTGAAAGAGGTAGTAGAGTAGATAATGTATATCAACCACAATTATATGATGAAGCACGTCTACAAAATATATTAGGTCAAAGAAATACTGAAAGAGCTCTTACAGAAGCATCTGGAGGTGATTTAGGAGCATTAAGAAGTAATTTAGTTGCAAGTGGCGCAGGTAAGACAAAGGCTCAATCTGAAGCTATGGCACAAGCTGATTCAGTTAATAGAGGTGAAAAAGGTAAACAGTTTCAATCTGAAGTAGCTAGAGATAGAACTAATATTCAATTAGATCAAAATTTCTTAGAAAGAAAAGCTGCAGATAAAGGAGCATACGAAACTACTAAAGAAAACTTGAAAAGACAATTAGCTCAAGATGTTGGTGCTATTGGTAAAGAAGAAGTTGATAAAAAGTTAGTTAAAGAGATGTTTGGTTATACATGGAATGGTAAATATTGGGTAGATGATGAAGGTAATACTTATTCAAATAAAGATGTTAATACTAAACTTAAAACTGAAAAAGAAACTAAATCAGAGAAAGATAAGAAAGATTATGAAGACTATCTTACTTATAAAAAATCTAAAAAAGAATAACAATGGCTCAGATTAATCGTTACACAAATTTACAACCAGCAAAATATACTCCTAGGACATTACAGGAGCAAATGTTGGTTCCAGCATATAAGAGACAACAACATAATGCATTGGATACAGCAGCTTCAGAATTAGGAGCTATAGAATCCAATAGATTAAAAACAGATGAAGAGGCTGTATCAGGAGCTATTTCTGAGTTTGATAAGGAGTTATCTGATTATAGAGATAAATTAAATAAAGAAGGTTTTTCTCAATCCAATAAATCATATATAAATACTTTAACTAAAAAACGACAAGATTTACTATCTAATACAGGTGTGGTTGGGAAAGCAACTAAATCATATGAAGCCTATAAACAAAATGAGGAAGAACTAAAAAAGTTATATACTTCTGGTAAGATAAGTCCAGAAAAATATCAATTAGGAATACAAGAAGCATTATCACAATATGATCAGTCAGGTGGTGTAGTTAATAATGGTGAATATAATTCATTTATGGCTTCTCCTGATCAAGATATAATGAAGAGAGCAAGGGAAATAGCACTAGATATACAGAAAAATCCTTCAACATTAACTAATTTTGGATTAATTAAAAAAGGAAATAGATATTATGACACTAAAACTGAGACAGATTATACAAAAGAGGAAGCTATATCTTATGCAATTCAAAGTATCTTAGGACAAGACCAAGAGATTAGTTCTGACCTAATGCAAAGAGAAGAGTTGGGGATGTTTGGAGATAAGACAGCTAAAGATTACTTAAAAAGTATAGGAGATACCCATGAAGTATTTTATTCAAAAAATAACACTAGTAAAACACAATCTGGTTTTTATGATCCAGATGAAACATATTTAAGACATAAAGCATTAGATAAACAACTTAAAGAAGATGCCGTTGATTTTGAAAATTATACAACTACAGTTACCCAGTTAAATAATAGTGATGATATCGCTAAATTAAAAGATGTTAGAAATGGTATAATAGGAATTGATGCTAAACAGTATATGAACCGTGGTGATGTATCTTTCCTTGAAGCTATAAAAGATGTTATATTAGGAAAAGCACCACTATTACCTGAAACATTTGAAAAATTAGAAGGAAATCTTAAAAATAAGGTAGAGAATGTATTTGAAGGTCTTAAACGAAATGGAACATTATCACAAGATGCAGAAATAGGAAGCAAAGAAAGTTTAGGGGCAGTAATTAATCATATGGAAAATACTAAAGATATATCATTAACTCCTAAAGTAATAAAACCCTCTCTAAAAAAGCAGGACGAAGAAAGAAAAAATATTATTAAAAATGCAAGAAGTCGAGAATTTTACGTTGTAAAAGATAAAACAGCTTATTCATATGAACAAATGATTGATGAAGATTATCTCACAGAAAATTATAATGAGAATTTAAAAAATTCAATTTATAATGGTCAATTATCTTCAGATAATGATTATTCGATGAAATTACCTATTGATTATGGGAATACTTGGAATATACCACATGTAATGACAATTGGGGGAAATGAAGTTTTAGTGTCACCTAGTGCATCTGAATTAGCTAGCCCTTATAATAGGACTGAAGATAATTTACATAAAGAGTTCATAAAACTACAATATAGTGCATTACCAGAATTATATACTTGGAGGTATCAAGATGGAGATGGTGTAGATATAACCAGAGACGTTGAAGCTGAAATTACTACTGGAGGGAGATATATAGTTAGAGCTCCGTCTTTAAAAGATCCTAATTTTATACAGGAAGATACCCTTAGTGCAGATGAATTTAGAGAAGTTTTATTAGATTTTACTCCAAGAAATAAATAAAAATAAGATTACATGGAAGACGAAGTTATAGAAGATAATGGATTACTTAATGAGTATTTAAGTAAAAAATATGCACCAAAAGATAGGTCTATATATGCTAAACCAAGTGATGTCAGTTCTTTTACTGGATTTAATACAGGTATAGGAACTGCTGGTAAGTATGATGAAGGGTTTGAGGCTAAACTTCATATGGGTGATAGTTCTTTTGATAATGCCTTAAATACATACAGAGCTAAAAGTCAATCTGGATTACAACAATTTGGTAATGCACTTGTAAGATTAACTAATATTATACCAGAAGCAGTTGGAAGTATTGGTTCTGCATTAGATTTTGAAGATTACTTTAATTCCGATAAAGAAGTTGGTAATTGGTTAACATCTATGATGGAAGAGTGGAAAGCTGCTACTGCTGAGGCTCTACCTATATATAGAGAAACCCCAGGTAAAACCTTTGATATAGGTGATTCTGGATGGTGGTTTGATAATGGTTCGTCTTTAGTTAATTCTATAGGAGGTTTTGCACTTGGTGGAGGTATATTATCTAAAGGTCTTGTAGGGTTAAGTAAACTTTCTAAAATAGGAATATTAACAGAAAGTATTATAGGAGCTAATAAAGCTAAACAAGTTGGAAGAATAGCTCATAATGTTGCAACATCTACAATGTTAAATCAGGCTGAAAGTATATTAGATGCTACAGATGTATATGACGAAACATATGCTAGAACATTGTCACAACTAAAAGCTAAAGGTGATATAAATGTTGAAGATAAAGCTAGACAAAAAGCAGCAGATGCAGCTAGTGTCACAATTAATACTAACCGTATTAATATATTATTAAATTTAACATCTGCTAATCGATTTTTAAAATCCCCTACATTAACTAGAAGGCTCTTAGAAAAACAAACTCTTAAAAGAAGTATGGACCGAGCTTTTATGGAAGGTGGGCAGGAGTATGCAGAAGAGGTTATAAATTATGTTGCTGGACAAAAAGGTAGAGCATTTGGTAAAGATGAAGATTATACATTTAACTCTCTAATTAAAGATGTAAGTTCACCTGAAGCTGCAGAGGCAGGTGTAATGGGTTTTATTGGCGGTATGGGTCAGACAGCTCTTACTAAAGAAGGGTTCCAAAGAATAGCTAAAACAACAGATCCTAAAACAGGTAAAAAAATAAGTATTAAACAATATGATAGAAATAGATATGATGAACAAAGGTCTATTATAGAAGAATATGAAAATAATGCTAAAGTTTCAGATGTAAAATTTTTTACAGATCAGTTTGAAAGTATTGGTGATAAAATAAAAATACAAGAATCTTATAAAAAAGCATTAGAGGATGGTAATGATGAAGAAGCCTCTAGAATAGCAAATTTATCATTAGATCTACAAGCTTATAGTTCTTTCCAAAATGGTACTACAGAGTCATTAATTAAACTTTATGAGGAGTTAAAAGAAGGTGAACAAAAAGAGGGTATGCCAGATAATTATAAGGAAAAGGCACAAGAAGGTATTGATAAGATAAAAAAATTAGAAAAAATATATAATAGTTCTTCTAAATTTGCTAATGTAAAAGAAGTATTTTTAAATAGGACTAGTAATGTAGAATTAGAAAATAAATATAATGAAAGTACTACTATATTAAATAATAATAAAGCAGAGTTACAAAAAGAAATTGATAGATTAGTAGAACATTCTAAATATAAAAATATAGAAGATAATGTAGATATAGATATAAATGATTTAGGAAAATTAAAGAAAACTGCTCCTAAATTATATGATGCAATACAAGGTCTACCTCACTATAATCCAGAATTAAAGAAATTACAAGAAGATGATTATAAAGCTATTGCAAATAATGACAAGTCTTATAAAAAAATAACAAGTAAAGATTTTCAAGATAGATATAAAAATGCAAAGGAAGAGGCTTATAATACTGTTATAAAGGAATTAGAAAAACAAGATGTAATAGATAAAGAACTTGAGATAATTAATAATATAGATAATAAGGATGATTTAGATAGCTATAAATTATCTACATCATCAGATACAACTATACAGGATGCCTATAATGCTAAATTAAATGAATTAAAAGATATTTCTGATGAGGTTATAAATAAACAAGCAGATACTCAAACAACCAAAACTGAAGAAATTAATCAGGAAAAAGAAGTCGAAGTAGAAGATGATATAGAGGCTAGTAATAATATTATTAATAATTCCAATGTAGGAGAGATTCTTCCTATTACACCAGAACTTATTAAACTTGCCAAACTAGATCCTAATTTGTTAGAAGATGCAGGCGGAGCTTTAATTGAAAGTATTGATGGTAATAAGATTAAAATTAATATAATAGCAACTGGTGAAAGTAAAATTATAACTTTAGATAAACCTTTACAAACTATACAAGACCCAGAGTTAGATTATAGTACAGATGGTTCTTTAAATCATGATACTTTAATACCAAAAACAAATGAAAATAAAGGCTCTAGTAAAGCCACTGATGCAGGATCTGGTACATCTTTATTAAGTACTAATATGAGTACAGGAGAGAGGCTTGATTTCGTTTCTGAAGCCTATTTAGACTATGAGAGAGAACCTATTGATAAGAAAGGTAAAGGTGTTAACTTTGAAATAAACTTTAAAGCTGGTAAAAATATTAGTTGGGATAATGCTATAGGTATTTATGATAAATTTAAAAAAGGTAAAGTTCTTAATGCAAAAGAAGTAGAAATATTAATTAAAGATTTACCTATTAATGCAGTCCTTGCAGAGGATGTATTTACACCTATTCATACATCCTATAAATCTAATGGTAATACAGACACTTTTGATAATAGTTCTAGAATTTTAAGAACTAAAGTTATAAACGCATTACTTAGTGGTGTAGATATAAAAGATATAACATCTATTATAGAAGGTCAATACAAAGGATTCTTACAGATATCTCCTAGAATAGATGATAGAGTACAAGAAAATAGTCTTTTAGGTTTACACTTTTTAAAAGGAATGTCTAAAGCAGATAAGATTAAAACCATCAAAAAGAATATAGGATATATAGATAGTGAAGGTAATATTGTTACTAATAGTAAAACAATACCTTTTAATAAACCTAATGCTAGAGGAGAGATGTATTTAATGATTCCTCAAGCTAATGGTGCATTGTTTCCTTTAAAATTAAACATTAAAAAAATACAGGAATATGATGCTGAGTTATTATCTAAAATAATAAAAATTAGATTAGATAACCAACAGATCGGACAATTAACTACATTATCAGAGATAAAAGATAAAGATTTAAAAGCTCAAATAAGTGAAAAGTTTAAAAGTATAGTACCATTAATTGGTAAGTCATATAAGGATACTAGTATTAAAGACTTAATAGACCTTATTATATTTCAATATGCAGGTATTTCTGGAGAATTTAGCCCTAAGACACAAGTAAGGTTCTCTGGGACTGGTATAAAGGGTGAACGAGTATTATTATATGGTAATCCTGAACTTAATGGTAAGTCCGTTAATAATGCTGAAGAGTTTGATGTTGACCATTTTAAAAATTGGTTATCTGAAAATAAAAGATATAATATTAATGTTCAGCCTAAAAATAATCAGGATAGTAAAGCTAATATTTGGGAGAACACTAAATATTTAGAATACTTAGTTGATAATGATATATTAAATACAAATGCTAAAACTAGTGTAGATAATTCTGTACCAACATTTCAGGGTTATAGTAATATCTTTTTAGATTCTCATAATGTAAAATATCCCTCTTCTCCTACAAAACAAGAAGTAGTTAATGATGATGGAAAAACAGTTGCAACAAGTGAACAAGATTCATCTTACTCTAAAAAAGTAGATGGTTCTTTATCATCTAATGAATATAATGGTAAAGCATACTTAGTTACAGGAGTTAGTGGTAAAGTATTTGAAACAACTAATAAAATTGATACCTCTAAAGCAATGTCTAACTTAGAACAATTAAGAGGTAATTTAGTTACTGATTCTGATTTAATTTTTGAAATAGAGAAATTACATATAGAAAGTACTTGGTTTGGTGATGCTGTTTTATTAAAAAGATACGATAATATTAGGAAATCTCAGAAAAATGTTGTACCTTTGCAAAAACCAGCAACTAAAACAGTTCAACCAGTTGTTTCTAAAACTATAATATCTGAATTAGTTGAATTAAAAGAAACAGTTCAACCAACTACTAAAACAATAAATAAAGAGGAAGCAATAATAAAACTTGGTGAACTTTTAGATAAAAAAAATCCTGGAAGGGCTATTTCTAAAAGGTTACAAGGTGATCCTGATTTCTATATAGGTGAAATACAAAATGATATTTCCAAAGTAGGAACTAATAATTACTGGATAGCTTCTGAGGATATGGGTAAAGCTAATGATTATATGAATATAATTAAAGGTCATACTCCAATAGTTACTAAAGAGGCACCTAAAATAGAACCTAAAGTAAAAATTAAAGTAGACCAAACATTGAAAGTAACAACAAAAACAGTTCAAGAATTAACTATGCTTATAGCTAAAGCAAAATTATTACCTAAAACAGGTAGTAAAGCTTATAATGATATAATCAAAAATGGTACTAACTTGGATAAATTCAATAATTTAAAAGCAATAGCTGATAAACATAAATTAGATATATCAACTATAATCAAAAATTGTAAATAATATGGCTTGTACAAGACAAACTAAGATTAATAAACAACCTTCAATATTATTTGATACTTTATTTAGTATATCTAATGATGAGTCACTAGCAGAAGAACAATTAGCACATTTTGAAAGTGATGCTTTTAAGGAAGATTTTGCTAAAGATACATCTACAGGAAAAGTTATTGATTGGGTAGAAGACTCTAGAAAACCTATTCATAGGAGAGAAATAAATCAGAATAGAGTAGATGAAAATGGAGAACCTTTACTAATTTTTGACAATAAATATGGAAAATATTATTATTTAAATAAAGATAATAGTAAAATATATTACCCAAAAGCTGTATCAGAATTAAATAGTAGTTATACTAATCAAGCTATTAGAGATATAACTAAAAAACTAGCTTTGAATTTTGTAAAAGATAGACTTAGTGATAATTTTAATGAATTTGATTTTTCTAAAAAAGAAGGAACTATTAGAAAAAGTATTAATGGTAAGATTAGAGAAAGAAGTACTGAATTAGTAAACAGTGGAGATTTTGAACAATTTATAAAAGGTAATCAATTATTAGAAAGTTTAGATAATATTGATGAATGGGTTAGAAATGTTGAAGATTACTTTAGGGAAATAAAATTAGTTTACAAAGAAACTACTGATATAGAAGACCAAGATGCTGAAGAAACTGAAGAGAGAGGTCAATCTTGGGGTACAGCATCATTTGAAAAAAGTACTAAAAATAATATAACAGCTAATATTAAATTATCATTATCATTATTACAAAATGAAGGCACTAAAGATGATTTATTCTTTGAAAATGAATTTAGAGACTTCAGTGAAGTATATTCTACATTATCAGGAGTATTAACAAATAGAACAGCTAAAACTGGGGAAGATTTATTTGAAACTTATTTAAATGAAGTATTTAAACTTATTCCTAAAAAACCATATTTAGCCCAACTACATGAGCAGTTAAAAAAAATGAATGATTATAAAAAGGCTGAATTTGTTTCAGCATTTAATCTTCATAAAAATTTATACTATGGTACTGTTTTTAATATTACATCAGAAGAGGTATATAATGATAATAAAGATAAAATAGGAGATAAATTTACTATTAAACACGATGTATTAAATTTATCAAATGTAGGTGCTAAAGATAGGTTTGTTAAAAATGGTTGGTATCATAACTTTATAAAGATATTTTCTAATAAGAATAATATAATTGATGCTGAATCTTATGTTAATTTAACTAAGGGCTCTGTAGATTTTACTAAATTTAATAATAATTTAAAATTAACTATAAGTGAATATGATAGTTTTGATGATTTAGATCCAATTGTTACAGAATTATTTTCATATTTAGAAAAGATTGGTGTTGTAACTACTAAAGAAGGTGTTCAACATTATTTAGATGGGTTAAATTCTGAAAAAGTCGACATAGATACTTATAAAGCTAATATAATAAAATTAAGCTCAGATACAAAATTTTTACTTACAAGATTAGCTGATAAAACTATTAATTTAAATAGAGTTAATCCTTTTGATGACCAAGATGAACTTAAAAATCTTGCAAAAGCAGAAGCATTCTATATATCAGAGATGTCAGATGCCTCTATATTTGCAGGAGGTAAATCAAGATGGTTATATTCTTATCCATCATACTTGTCTTCTAAAATACAAAGTTGGAGAAATGATAGAAGCTTATTATTAGCACATTATGAATTAGATAAACTTAGTAGTTCATCTCATTATATGCATAATTTATTAGCTCTTGATATTGAAGATATAACTGAAAGATTAAGAACCTCTCAAGAAAGATTAGATGAATTTCAATTAGCTATATTCAATACATTACAAGAAGAAGAAAAAACATCCGATGTAGTGGATAATAAAACTATTACTAAAAATGATTTCTTTGCTGATACCTATAATAAATTATTAAGCTTTAAGAAATCAACTTCTAATGGTGTTATAAATACTACAACTCCTGCAGATAAAGGTACTCAATATCAATTCAAAGCTTCTAAAGGGATGTTATTTACATCTAATGCTAGATATGTAAATGAGAAAGTTATAATAGATGATAAGGGGTTAAATATCTTATTTGATCATGTAAAAGGTGAGTTTGAAAGAATTAAATCTACACAAAGAGAATTAAATTTTGCAGAAGAAACTGGTGATAGAAGTAATTTGAAAATGTATAAACATATACAAGAAGATGAAAGTAGACCAAATGGTTTAAACTTTGCATCATTTCCTAGTTTAAATTTTAATACATTTAATCACGAGAAATCTGGGTTTTCTTTATACAAAGCTGATGGTAAACCAATAGACTTTGATTTGGAAACTGTAAAGGATTTAATAATGCCTATTATAGAAGATGTTATAAGTAAAGATATAGAGGCTACTAATAAACACTTACGTGATGCAGGTATAACTGCATTTGATGAGAATGGTATAACAATTAATAGAGCTATAGATAATCAAATATGGGAATCATATGGAGATATTAATACAGGTTTAAAAGTTGCAGGAGATATATATATTAATGGTTTAATTTCACAACTTGAATATTCTAAAATGTTTGCAGGAGATGTTGCATATTATAAGAATATGATGGATTATAAAAAAAGAATTCCAGCTACATATTCAGATGGATTGCAGTTATATTTAAGAGCAGGAAAAGAATTTTTTAATGTAGCAGTAATAGAAGGTGTGGAAGTTTCTGTACCATATATGGCTGAACTTATAGAACTTGTAGGTGAAGAAATTGCAAGTAATTATACTAAAGTTAATTCAACAGATGCACAAGCTTGGATTACTCCAGAAAGATGGAGATTCTTAAAGCAAAGATTAGGTAAATGGAGTGAAATTGATGATATAGTTTATGATAAATTAACTGAAGTAAATGAAGAACCATTTACATTAGAAGAATTAAAGCATGCAGCACAGCCATTAAAAGGTGTATACTTTGAAATAAATAATGGTGCACCTGTATATTTAAAATACTCTCAAGCAGTATTACTGCCACAGATAGTTAAAAATAATCCTGAATTACAAAAATTTAAGGATAAAATGGATGTTAAAAATATAGATGAGTTAATTACTATTGATGGTATTAAAGTTGGGGCTAATATACCAGTTAAAACTCATGATATCAATGGTAATGTATTAAATGATTTTGAATTAACAACTATTCAACTTAAAAATAGTGGATGGAAATTACAACAAGATTTACCTACAAAAGGATTTAAAGATACAGCAGTAGGTAGTCAAATTCAAAAGAATATATTTACAGGATTAGCTTTTAATAAAGAAGAATTATTTCTAGTAGATGATGAGGAACTCACTGGTGGTGAATTAATTGACCATATTAATGATATTGTAGGGTTATTATCTAATAAAGGTGTTGCTAATTTAAAGAAAGAATTTGGTATTGGTTCAGATAATAAAATAACAAATATAAATAAACTAAATAAAGTATTAATAGACGAACTTAAATCGAGAGGCTCATCTCAAAATGTAATAAATGCTTTAGAAAGTGGTTTAAGTCCTTTTGGAATTCCAGGATCTCAACAAAAATTACAAAATATATTTGCATCAATTGCTACAAAGAGGATAGTTAAAATAAAGACAAATGGTGGCTCTTTTATACAAATAGCTAATTATGGATATACTAATGATCAAGCTAACTCTAAGGGCGTTATATGGACTCCTTGGGCTAAGGATAAGACTCATGAGCCAGAGTTTTTAAAAAATGAAGATGGTAGTTTCAAATTATCTGAATCAGGTAAGAAAATAGTAAGACCTGGTGGTATCTTAATTAGTGGTTCTTTTATTGCCAAGTATGTTCCAGGGTATGAGAAAATGTCTCATGAAGAATTATTTGGTACAAAAGAAAGTAATTACACAGATGGATTAATTGATAGAAAAATACTTGATAATATAGTTGGATATAGAATACCAAATCAAGCTTTAGCATCTAACGATGCATTAGAAATTGTTGGTATTTTACCTCCAGGTGTTGGTGATTCTGTTGTTGCTTATACAGGTATTACTAAAAAAACTGGTAGTGACTTTGATATTGATAAAATGTATTTAATGATGGGTTCTTTTAAAGCTACCTTTAAGAATGCCAAGAAAATTAGAGATTATGCAAATAATCAATTAAGAGGAGACACTATATTAAAGACCGCTGAAAACATAGCAGATTTATTAGATCAATTAGATAGTGAAATAGAAACAGATATCAATGCTGATGATATAGCATCTATGATGTTTAGTAAGTCTGATAAAGATTTAAAAAACCAAGAAATAAATAATTTAATAAATATCCTACTAAAGAATAAAATAGAAAATCCTTTTATAACAGAATTAAAAACTAAGATTCCAGGTTTTAATAAGATAGGTAGATTAGTATATTCAACACCTAGATCAAATAATCTAGGGGAAATGTCTAAAGATGAATTACAGAATAAATTAATAGAGGCTTATAAATCAGTCTTAACAAATTCTTCAGTAATTCAAAATGTAATGACACCTATTGATTATGATTTTATAAAAGATGATATATTACAATTGTTTCCAAGACAGGAAGAAAAGGATTTATTTCATTTTAATATTACAGAGGATATAAACTTAAAATATCAATTCTCTGCAGGTAAAGCTGGTGTAGGACAGACTGCTAATACTATGATGGATCATATAAGAGGTAGTATGGCAGATTTATCTTTTCATAAGTACTATTTAGGTATTGGTGAATTTAGAATAAAAGATGGTATAAAAGAAACTATATTTGATACAAAAGAGACCTCTAAAGATATAAAAGAAAAAGGCAATAATCAAAAAAGGATAAAAATAACTGATTCACTTTCTGCAATACTTAATGCATTTGTTGATATTGCAAAAGATCCTTATATTACTAGAGGAAATTGGAATACTCAAACTGCTAATGTAGGATTTATGCTACTTAGAGCTGGTGTTCATCCTTTTCATGTAAATGCTTTATTAGGTCAACCTATTTTAAAGGAATATGTAGAATTTGTAACCAATTCAGAATCTAAAATTAATAATGATACTGGTAATTTATCTAAGAAATTCTTAAAAGAAAAATTTGGTGAAGAAAAACCATCTTTAAAAATAGATCCTTTATTTGATATAGGTGATTTTACTTTAAAAGAATTAAGATCTCAAATTGCTAATACAGAAAGTGATGAATTTATTCAAAAAAATATATTTAAAACCTTTATTGAGTGGCAAAACCAATCTAAGAAAGTAGGAGAAAATAATAAAGCTTCTAAATTTGATGTAGAAGGGTATGGTAAAAATGTTACATCTCTAATTGTATATAAAAACTTAATTAATAAATTACTAATTACTGGGGAATATGAAGCTGGTAATTTTAAAGGTTTTGCTAGTAAATTAAAAAAAGATGGTAAGAATACTTTCTTAGCACATTATAAGGAAGGTATCATTGATTTTATAGGGGATGTTATGGTAGCAAATCCAGGTACATTTTTAGTTGCACAACCTGATATTATAGATACATTTAATGAAATATCTAAAGGTGTTACAGGGGATGTATTAACAAACGATGAATTAGCAACTAAATTGGAAACTGCATATTATTCATACTTAATGTCTGGATTTAAGCCTTTTGATGTTACTAATGAAGATAAAGCTGTTTTACTAGAAAGTATTATTAAAGACTTATCTAATTATAAAAAGGGAAGTAAAAATATATTAATTCAAGAATTAGATATTAAATTAGCTGAACGAGTTGATGGTAAAGAAACTTTCTTTATTGGGATGAACAATAGAAAGAAATCTGTAACTTATGAGACAGATTTAATTGCCGCTTGGTTAGATTTAATTGAAGATAATCCAAAATTAGCAGAGGATTTAATTAAATATTCATACATTACATCTGGATTTCAGATGAATATGAATCAATTTTATAATCTAATACCTTATCAATGGTTTGTTAGAAATGGTTTAAATGATCACATTAGAGCTCATGTAAGTAACTTAGAGGGCGTAGATACCATATTTATGAAAAACTTCTTTAAACATAGCTTAAAAGACGATCAGATAGTATCAAAGGTCTTCAACAGTATGAAAGATAGAAATTATATTCGTGATGTATTCGGATTTGTTTTAAAGGATAAAGATAATGTTAAGAGTTATGTTAAACAAGACGTAGAGGTTAGTAAAGATATGCTTGGAGAACCAATTTATAAAGCTAGATTATATGAATTAGTTGGATATACTAAGGATAATAAACCTGTATATATGGCTACATCTTCTAAAGGGAGTGTAGATAAAAAAGGTTTTAAAGTTTATGAATATTCACCTATTGAATCAGATAATAGTATCTTTAGTAAAAATAATGTAAAAGTACCTATAAAGAGACAAGATGAAATTAATAGATATATAGCTCCTAAACAAGATATAGTTAATAGTAGTCCAGTGGCTAATGTAGAAATAGATATTGTGAATGATAATGATGTAGTAGTTGAGAAGGAAATAGAGGATTTAATAGAACCTAAGACTTTAAAAGAATATGCAGATAAATATAATATTAGATTTTATCAAAATAGAGAAATTGTTACACAAGAAGATATTGATTATTATGATGGTCAATTAAAAAGGTTACTGGATGGTGGCTCATTTAAATATGCAATGTTTGAATTTTTTGAAAATACTACAAATTTGAGAAATAAATCTTCTTTTAAACGTTACTATGATAAACTAATAGAAAAAGGATTTAAACCAGTAGAAGGGAAAGAATATATATTATCTAAAGGGGGTGTAAACCCTATAGATGAATTTAATAAAGAATATAGAATAGGGAAAGTAAGTAATATAGTAGATACTTCTGAAATATATCAAAAAAGAAATATATTTACAGTAAAACCTATACAAGCAGTAGATAAAAAAGCTATATCTAAAGCAAGTATAGCTACACAATATATAGGATTTGCTGAAGGAATTGAAGGTAGTTCTACAGCTTTATATGCTAAACAAGCAGGTGATGTTGCTAATACAGGAGTTTATAACTTTAATGATGTAATATTTGTATCTGTAGGTGGAAAAAGAGGTACTGAAGTTATAAGACAAAAACAACAGGATAAGACTATTATAGAAGCTATTAAAGCATTAGAAAAGGGTGCTACTCTACTTACTGATAATAAAGAATATGTAGACAATAATCCTTATAATGAGGGAGAAAAGAAACTTAAATCTAAACTAGAAAGTGAAAGATATAACTATTCTGAAATTATAGTAGATGAAAATAAAATAGGAGTTTGGAATAAAGTAAATAATAAAAAAATAAAACCAATAGATCCAAATCAACTGGATATATTTAATAACGAAGATAACTGTTAAAAAATGGGATGTCCAATAAAAGTAAAATTAATCAACGACTTAATAGATAAGGGAGCTATTAATAGTAAAGAAGAGGTTATTAATTTAGCCAAATTTAAAGATTTAAATGAATCATATACCAAATTAGCTAATGGAGAGTATGATGTAAATACCTATGGTAAAGATTTATTTACTGTAGAAGATATATCTGTTAAAGGTAGGTCTATTACTAAAATTATCCCTAATACTACAGTTTTAGATTTAATGACAGATGTTGTTGAAGATAGTAAAGTAGAAGAGACTGTTAATGAAGAAGTTATTATTGATAAAAAAAATATAACAGATTTACTTGATGAAAGTGCAGATAACTTCTTATATACTGTAGAAGAATCAGTACAAACTGAAACCACTGATCCTAATATAAATAGTAAAATATTATTTGATAATCAAGATAGAACTTTTACAGCTAAAGAAGTGTTAGATAATATTAAACTAAATTATTCTGGATTGAATGAAGGTGTTATTGCTTTAATTGATAAATTATTACCAAAGTTATATACTACTAATTCTAAGATTAAATTTGTATCAGAAGCAACATTATCTAACACTAATGATGTAATGGAGTATAATCCTATTACAAATGAAGTTTTAATATCAAAAGATAGATTAGAAAAGTATAATACAGAAACTGTAATAGCTTCTTTTTTACACGAAGTAATTCATAGTACTGTTATTAAAGCCTATAAGAATCCTGTTACTATGGAAGAAAAGATGTTTAAATCTTTCATAGATGATATATTTGCAAAGTATAAGGATACTGCAGATTTCAAAGAACAAGGGTTTGATAATGAAATGGAATTCATGGCTAAGATAATGACTGATTCTGAGTTTCAAGATAAAATTAAGAACACTGAAAGTCTTTGGGATAGAATAGTAGATTATATTAGAACACTTATAGGGTTACCTAAAAATAGTGAATATAATAATATTATAGAGGAGATAACTAAAGTTATAGAAGAGAGTAATTATGTAGGTGGTATAAATGATATGTTATATCAAAGCAGAGCTGAACGTAATTATTATGATATATCATCTACAGAAAAAAGACAGAAGAAAGTATTAGATGGTATTAAAGATAATTTAGAAGAGAGTGTTAGAAGATATGACAATCTTATTAAAAAATTAAAAGACCCAAGTAAATTATCTAAATATTCAGATAAATTAAAAGACATTTTTGATAATTTAGAAAATTTTGATGATACACAAGAATGGTTAGCAATTAGTACATTTGTTGGTCAATTAAGTAGAAATATTAATAATTTAAAAGAAAGTTTTAATAAAGTAGATATTACAGCAGATGATATAGAGAAAACTGTTAATTTATACGATAAATATTTAACATCACATTCTTTAATAGAAGAAATATCTGATTTTGTATCTAAAGCTAAAGCTGATGAACATTTTTCAATTAGTAGGGAAGATATAATAAAACTACAAAATGACCTATCTATTGCTAAAGGAGAATATGATGCTTTGAAAAAAGATATTCAAAGTATGAAAGAAAAATTTGCAACAAATCTTTTAAATAATAGAAAATATGCTTCAGAAGTATTACATAAATGGGAAATTAAATTAGGTAAAAAATATAATACTTTAGGACTTAAAGAAAATAAAACTAATTGGGTAGGTAGACAAATGAATACTATCTATAAAGAAGAAATTGATGCAGATGTTAAAGAAAATGCTAATAAATTAGTTAATAATGTAGATTATGATATTACTAAGTTAACAGGATTATTTGTATCTGGGATTAGCACTAATTCCAAGTTAATTAAAATCATGCAAAATCTTGTAAATGAAGTTAGGGGAAATATTATTAAAACAATTAGAAATAAAGACTTTGAATTAAAACCTATCTTTGATAAATTTGTAAAAGCTAAAGGAAATAGTTCTCCATCTGTAATGAATAAAAATATTTTAGAATATGATAAAGATGGTACTGCTTATTTAAAAGGTGATTATAAATTAGAATTTAGAGAATTATATCAAACTAAATTAAAGGATTATAATGCTGAAAAAATAGCAGTTGAATCTAAATTTGGAATTGCTTCCTCTGAGTATCAAAAATTATATATTGATTCTGAGTTTAAAAATTGGGTTGATAATAATACTATTACTATATCAGATGAAATGGGTAATGAATATAAAAGACCTATTGATAAGTGGAAGAATGATTTATCAAAATTACCTATAGAAGATAGAGAGGTTATTGAGGCATTTAGAAAGATTTCACAAGATAGCAATAAGTCTACATTTAAAATACAATCTTTAATTAGTAAACCTTTATTTGGTGGTAGATACTATAGTTTACCTGTAGCTACTAAAACCGATTTAGAAAGAGTATTAGAGAAACAAGTTGTTGGTACTATAAAAGATAAATGGTATGATTTAACTAAGGTTAGACCTGATGATATAGGTTATGAAATTATTAATACAGATTTAGCTGGAAAACCTATTTATAATGTTAAAATACATTATAGGGGTAAGTTAGATCCGTCTCAACAATCCTTAGATGTATTTACTTTATATAGGCTAGAAGCTAGAAATGGTATAAGCTTTGAAGAGAAGCACAATGCTGAAACTAATGTTAATATGTTAGTAGATATTTCTAAACATAAAGAATACTATCGTAGTACTGGTACTAGAGTACCATTTTTAAATATAAATATTAATAGAAATAAAGAAGCTACTAAAAAAGGAGAAGAGTCTAATACATATAAAAGAATGATATCATTGATGGAATCAAATATTTATGATATATTATATAAAGATGCTGGAAAGACTGGTAAAATAGATAATAATAAAGCTGTTGCATTAGCTATAGGGTGGACAGCTAAAGTTGGTTTATGGATGGCTGGCGTAGCTGGTTCTGTTAATGTATTAAATGGTAAAGCTCAGTTATTTTTAGAAACTATTGCTGGTACAAGTATTACTAGAAGATCGTTAGGAGTAGCTGAGAAAAACTACTTTAAAGATATAAAAGCAAATATGCAAGATTTGACTAACCCAATTAAAACATCTTTTACCAATCAAGTAAATGAAATGTTTGATACTTTTGGTACAATAAGTGTTAAAGTAGAGCAAGCATTTATAAGAAATACATTGGCCAAATCAGTATTAGATACACAATCTTTACAATTTGTACAAGAAAGTGGAGAACATTGGATGCAATCTACTTTAACTCAAGGTGTTTTAGAAGATATAAAAGTTATGGATAAAAATAATAACTTCTTAACTAAAACTGGAGAAATAACTACAGAGGAAAACGGAGCATCTATGTTGGATATGCTGTTTAAAAATCCTATTACTGAGCAATTAGAATTAAACCCAAAAGTAGTTTATACCACTAGAAGCATTGGGGTGAAATATAATGAAGGCGGTAAAGAAATAGTTACTAGTCTTATAAAATTAAAGATATTACAAACAATGGGTAATTATGATAAAAATATGCAACCCGAGGCTATGCGGCATGCTCAATATAAAATGCTTATGACATTTAGAAGATACTTTGTAGAATTAGGGATAAATAGATTTAGAGGTTTTTCTCGTGTAGATATAGCAAGTAAAGATTTATTTGATGAAGAGAAATTTTATTCAGAAGAAGAACAAGAGTATATAGAGGGAATGTATACTACAACTATACGATATATAATTCCAATTATAAAATCTTTAAATTATAAATTAGTCTCTACAAATTGGAAAGAATTATCAGATTATGAAAAAAGTAATATTCATAAAACTATTGTAGAAGTAGCTATAACTAGTGCTGTATTACCAGCTATTGGTGCATTATTAGCAGCTTTAAAAGGAGATGATGATGATGAACGTATTTGGTTTTTAATGTTAATTAATAGAAGATTACAATCTGAATTATCTTCTTTTAGGAGTTTAAGTGAACAATATAAAATACTTGAATCCCCTATACCATCTATGAGGATGTTAGAAAATGCTACTAGGGTGATAGGTGATATAGCACAACCTTTGAATTGGAATGAAAGGGATAGTAAAGATAGATTAAAAATTATAAAAGATTTTAAGAAAATAACTCCAATCATAAATTCTACTAATTCTACATATAAACAAAAATATCAATATTTAATATATATGACAAATTAAAGAAAAGGTCAAAAATTTTAGAAAAAGTCTAAAAAAAGAAAGGGAATTCCAAATTGATGGTTTTCCCTTTTCTTATTTCTATTTACCACATAAATGAGCCGTCACTACAAATATTACTATTTCCAGTATTAGAAACAGCATTACCTCTTACAGAAGTAGTATTTCCAGTCCTAATTTGTTCCCAAATTCCTGGTCCACCTGTACCATTATTACTGATAGTAATAGGCTGTGTGACTGCAGCTCTTTGTTGAGCTGGTGTATTAAATATATCTCTTACAGCATCTTCAATCTCGTCAATATCTGTTTCATATTTACCACAATTACCTTTCCATTTAAGTAACATCATAGTCATTTCTGAACCATTAGTGCTTTTATATGGTTGTTTAAAAACCACATCTAGATAAGGTTCTAGTACCTTATTAAGTTCCCTCATATAACGATTATGAACATCTACTAAGATTTGACTACAAGTGTTTCTTTGTAGAACTTCTATAAACTTTTTAATATCTTCATTAATGATAAGTCTTATATTTTGTGCTAACCCAATAGAGGATATTTGACAGTTTTGTGTAGGATGTCTTATTATCATTATATTCATACTATAATTATTAGGAGTTTTAAATCTTATTTTAGTATCATAACCTTCTCCTTTATAACTTTCTACTACCACTGTAGTTGTTACCTTTTCTTTTTCAACTTCTTTTATCTCCATACTAATATATTCTATTTACTTTAGTTCTTGTTAATAAATTCCATTGTATAGCATCAGCCAAATAATCTGGAAAATATTCATCGAAAGAACTCATTATTAATTTAAAATGTGTTAACATATAAGTAGTTAACCATGGATTATTAGGTTGTGAACATCTAAACATTATAGCTTTCTTAAATAATCTAACTATATCCTGTGCAGTNGCATCAAACTCTACNANNTCNTCTATAAGAAATTCATTAGCACAGTCAACATATAATCTTTCCATAATTAATTCTAATTTATTCTCATCAGAAAGACATTTCCATAACGCTTGTGATGGTTGTGTTTTACCTGATGTTAAACATAATAAACTATCTTGCCATAATGAAGAAGGTCTATCAAATTTAAAAAGGTCAAATAATGAATCTTCAGTAAATAAATCATAAGATTTATATTGATGTGGTATATAGCTTTGTTTATACCCCATTGCACCAAAGAATATTAAATACCTTGACCAAAGTTCTGTTCTCCTATGCCATTTGTTTGGTACATCTTTCATATAGGTTTCATATATATGAGAATGTGTTTTAATGTTATCTTCCCAATCTTCAAGATTGCTACTTAAATATGTAGCTTTAGCTCTAGTCCAA
>JGI1221J11331_1000130_pt1 | contig 22379 bp, 25 predicted proteins | sample LakVidmifraction_4_FD_11331 | JGI IMG/M metagenome (IMG submission 11331) | reverse complement strand
GTGGGTTTTTGTAGCTGGCACATCAACACTACCTACACCTATAAACCTATCTATATCTAACATCCGAGCTAACTCAGTACGTTTGAATTGGGGGCAAGGATAATGTCCTATAATATTGAGTGGAGAGATACAGCCACACTAACGACTACACAAGTTCTTGGCATAGCCGATCTATTCTACGACCTAGCAGGGTTGAATGAATCAACTGAGTACGAATTTAGAGTCCAAGAAGATGACGGTACAACTACCTCAGCTTGGACTACTTGGAAAATATTTACTACTGCTGCTGATGCAGGGTTAAGTTGGTATACAGCTACATTACCTTTAACAACATCTCTTCCTAACTTTATCGCTACATTCAAGACCGCAGATTTTCCTGCGGAAATGTTAGACGGTAGAGCGAGCGGATTTATAGATGGTGGCGGTAATGCAATCCCGTATACCGATGACACACTAACAACAAGACTTCCTATGGAGGTAGTTAGGTGTGTAACAGGGGTATCCCCTGATGTAGAGATTCATGTAAGACACCCCACGGCAACGACTGGATCAACAGTACACTGGGTGTCTAGCAGAAATCAAACTGTGCAGCCCACGGCAACAGCAACATACGGTAGAAATGCGGTATGGATTGACTATCTTGCAGTGGTTCATGGTGGATCCACAGTAGATTCGTCTGGTAACTTCTCTAGTGGAACTCCTCTAGGCAGTCCAACTATAGGGACAGGGCCGTATGGCTGGGGAAAGGCATATCAACTAGACGGGGTAAATGACTACATACAGTTTCCTTCAACAGTCACTAACCCTGTACCAGTACACGTCTCAGTGTTGGTGAAGCTAAACTCAAACCCCACCGGAACTCAGCTTGTTGTGAGTATGGGGAATGAGGCCGATACAGGGATGTGGGTTAACGCCGAGGAAAATACAACAATAGATGGCTATACTGATTCTTACGACATCTGTTTTGCAAACAAAACTACTCTCCGCGCCACAGGCAACAACACTGCAATAGCTGGGGAAACCTCACACATAGCCGCTACCGTTGGTGGGTTTGTTTATTTAAATGGCGTTGCTGGGCAAGCTGTACCAAGCACTACAAATACAGAAAATAAGTCATTCAAGATTGGTGGCCCTAACGGATTTGCCACTGGCTACATACATGCAGATATTGGCGAGGTAAGAGTATCAGACTCATTCCAGCCTACACCTGAATGGACTGCTGCTGAGTACGACAACCTAAGCACTACAACCGCTTGGGTTACTGTAGGGACATGGGGAGAGGAAGGCGGCAGTGGTGGCTTAATATACGAAGAAGCTATAACAGCAGGTACTGCATTAGATTTCAATAGATCAAATACTGCTTCGTTAAGCAGTACAATGTCAAGTAGTATCTCGATTAGTACTCAGCTAGAAAACAATATATCTATAGATAGTAATATTGCGTATCAATGGTTGTTAGATGCCAATAACACAAGCAATATCACTGCTAACAATAACCTACTAAGTAACATAGATCTCACAGTAGATTACTTCAGTAATATAGCCGTACAAGATTCTATAATAGAAAATACAAATCTAACAGAAAGTTATCTTAACTCTGCCATTATATCCGCTGCAGTAGAAGAAGCACTGAGTGCAGACACGGCACTAACGGCTAATCTAGTAGTTAAAGAAGCATTAGAGGCACAAAGTAGTTTCAATGCTTACTACAACTATGGTGGCATAGTAGAAGAAGTTTTAATTAGTTCTATATCAGCAGATTATAATCTAAGTAATAGAATCACAGCAGAGAATATAAACTCTGAGGCATTAAACGTAGATGTAATCACTTCAAACAATATTACTAAAGACATCAACATACAAGAAAATATAATTAACAATGTCTTGCTAACTATTGGTAATATATTTGAAGTAAGTTTAATAGAAAATGTAAATACAGCCCTAACAACGCAACAAAATTACATAATAAACGAAACAATTACAAGTAACCTATCACTTGAAGATCAAATAGCTAATCGAGTATCAGTGATAGACTCTCTTACGTTTGAGAATAAAGTAACAGTACAGTACATCAGTAATATCATACAAGACCTAAATATAACCGAGGCAGTGGTTACAGATGTAATTGTTGAAGGAAGTAAAGTAAAACTCTACCTAAGTTTACCTTCTAAACGGACACTCACACTCAGCGTAGAGAGTAGAGTATTAACAATAAACAAAGAAGATAGGGTATTAAAATTCTAATTATGAATATGATTACAAATAGTAAAACAGAAACGACTTTTGAAGATAGTATTACTGTATCCCCTGCACTTCAGTCAAAACTTGGTGCTAGAAACATCTACAAAGTTGAGCATTTTCGTGATGGTGTAATGCTATCTGACGGTGATTTTACTAATATCGTGGTAGATGCTGGTTTAGATGATGTATTGGATAAGTATTTCAAAGGATCTGCTTATACTGCTGCATGGTATGTAGGCCTAACTGGAGCAACCCCTGTATCGGCTGCTGGTGATACTCTAGCGTCCCATGCTGGGTGGACTGAGGCTACAGCATACTCTGAAACTGCACGTCAAACCTTAACACTTGGAGCTGTATCAGCACAACAAGCTACAAACACAACAGCAAAGGCTATCTTTAGTGTAAGTGCAACTCAAACATTTGGCGGNGCATTTTTAGCGACAGACTCAACCAAGGGNGGTACTACTGGNACATTATACTCTATAGGTGCTTTCCCAGCCAATCGTGATATGGAAGCAGGGGATGAACTAAGACTTACAGTTACAGTAACTTCCACAGCGGTGTAAGTATGACGTGTTTTAGGAAAGTATTAGATACCTGTCAGAGGGTAGAAGAAGAGTTAGATTATGGAGTAGACCTAACTAGAGAACTTTCTAATGTCGATGACACTATCTCCTTATCGGAATGGACGTGTAGCTCTCCTGATATAACTATCTACAATACCTCAAATGACGCAACCAAAACAATAGGTTGGATCTCAGGAGGTAGTGTGGGTAGGACATATCAAATTATAAACAAAGTTACAACATCTAATCCAACACCTAGAGTTTATATTTTAACAATAAACTTGGAGATAAACTAAGGAGAGCATATTGGCTAGAAAGAAAAAACTTGTAGAGGGAGTTGATTATACAGTTCACAAACCAGCCTCCGAAAAGCATGAGATGATCCTAGCCAACAATGCACAGATATTAGTCATCGGTGGTGCGATGGGAGGTGGCAAGCAAACCGATATTATGCTACCTGTCCACACACCTGATGGAACTAAACTACTCCGTGATGTTGAAGATGGTGATACTTTACTAAACCCCGAAGGTGGCACATCAAAAGTGCTGAAAGCACACCCTATAACAGCCGCACAAGTATATCGAATGACCTTCGAGGACGGCACTGTTGTTGATGCCTGTAAAGATCATAGGTGGTACGGTTCTTGGAGAAACGATAAACAGTCTCCATTTGCACGTTGGGATAACGAGGGGTGTGTAAAGACAACACTAGAGGTGTTCAAACACTACGAGAATTTCCCTAACGTAAAACGTAAGAGGTTTTTCCGTATACCCCTAACAACAGCGTTAGAGTACACCACAAAGGAACTTGCAATAGATCCATACCTACTTGGCTGCCTGCTGGGAGACAGTTATATAACAGGAAACCAAGTAGTAACCCATAAAGATGATCTAAGTTTTTTCCAGTCTGAGTATGATAAACTAAACATAGCTTATTACGCTTACCCAATGAGAGGTGATACATGGGACATAAGACTGAAAAAACCAGACTCGGATATTCTGTATGGGAAGTTAGAAGATATGTCTCTTGCTGGTACTAAGTTTATACCGGAGCAATACCTACACGGGAACATTGATCAGCGATATGCTTTGTTACAGGGCATGATGGATACAGACGGTAGTATAGATGAATGCGGAGAAACACGTAGACACAGACTTAAATACTCTACAACATCCGATAAACTAAAAGAAGGGTTTTGTAGACTGGCTTCTTCTTTAGGTTATTCAGTTATACCAAAACTCAGACCTGCAGGGAATAAAGTAGAAAAAAATGGAACTATATATAAGTGTGTTCCTTGTTGGCAGATAGAGATCAAATCTAGGGATGACTCAAGAACATTTAGATTACCTAGAAAAGCAGATAAGGTAACCAAGTCAAACTACCAGCCAAGTAGTACATTAGAAAGCATTAAGTTACTAGATGAATACAAACCTATGCGTTGTCTGACAGTAGATCACCCTAACGCACTNTATGTAGTAGGGGATGGNTGTATTGTCACTCANAACACGTACCTCCAGCAAATGCTAGGATTGCGTTACATAGATGACCCAAATACAGCCATTGTCACATTTCGTCGCACAATGGACGAGATAAAAGGCCAAGGTGGTGTTTGGGATACAGCTAATGATATATTTGGAACACTACACCCGAGCATAAGACCTAAGTCCACTTTCTCGCGCTTAACCTACAAATTCCCTAGCGGTGCTACAGCAGTATACAAAGGGATGGAGTTAGTTAAAGATGCAAGGAAAAACCAAGGCCTGCAGTTCACTCTCTGTAATTTTGATGAGGGAACTTTGTTTGAGTGGGAACAAATTGAATACTTATTCCAACGAATGCGCTCTGGATCTAAGTATAAGTCAAGGATAGTTATAAGCTGCAACCCTGACCCTGACCACAAAATAGCAGAATTAGTTGACTGGTACTTAGACGAAGAAGGTTACCCAGACCCTAGTAAGGAAGGTACTACACGTTATTTTGTCAGAAAAGGTGGTGAGTTTGTATGGGGTTCCTCTAGGGAAGAGTTAGGTGAGAAGTTTGACATACCAAAAGAAAAATGGGAATCAACAATACTCTCCTTTAGTTTTATAGGTTGTACTATAGAAGACAACCCTATAATGAGAGACAACAACCCTGAATATGTAGCTTTCTTAGAAGGGATGAATGAAGTAGATAAAGCTAGAAACCTTTACGGGAACTGGTACGCAAGGGCAGAAGGTGCAAAGCTCTGGAAACGGCAATGGGTTTGTGGAGAGAGTAATGAAAGAGTACGCCGCTACGCAGACATACCAACATCAATAAGATGGTACAGGGGATGGGATAAAGGTTATTCAGTTCCTAGTGAGAAGAATAAATACCCAGATTATAGTGCTTGCTCCCCGAAGATAGGGAAAGACGCACAGGGAATGTACTGGATTGTAGGGGATTATCAACACGCTACTATAGATGACAACCAAAGAGAACTAAAAGAAAATGATAAAGTATTTGGTCAGTTCAGAAAATTAGCAGGTGAACGTGATGTTCTGCTCACAGCGCAGGCCAAGTTTGATGGCGATGATTGCTCAGTTGTCTTAACCAAAGATCTAGGGGCAGGCACAACAGACCACACTTATACGAAAAGTAAATTAGTTGAGAATGGCGTAAAAGTTGTTGAAGATAATAGTCATAAGAACACACCAGATAAGAAAATAAAAGACTTCTTACCTTTCTGCAATGCCTGCGAGTTAGGGCTTGTCTACATAGTAGAAGAGAGCTTTAACAAAGCAACCTTACAGCATTTCTACAAACAACTAGAAGCTTTCAGTGGAGAGCGAAGCACAAGTGCAAGGAAAGATGACGTAGTTGATGCCACAGCACTAGGATTTAATGCCGCAACAACTACCAGAACTGTAAGAATAGTAGTAAGAAACCAACAGAACTCTCCGTCTCTCGCAGTGGGAGTATTGGACAATCACACAGTCTCCGAAAGAGGGACGCTAGAAGAAAAAGGAATAAACATAAATGACAGATACTAAACAAGAGCGCAAAGTTATCTCATCTAAAGCTAGAGGTTATAAGTGGGAAAAAGCTTTTTTCATGGAAATCCAAGATGCAGTATTAGATGGTTGGAAAATAGCAGATAACGATAAACGTGAAGATACACCCATGCGTAATTTTAGAGGTTTAATTGGCCGTGTAGTATTCTATAGAGACTTAGAAGATACTAATGTAAAAGATGAGAAGACAGAACAGCCAACTGAACCAGAAGTGCAGGCAGTTAAACCTACCTCAAAGGCACAAGTAAGCAAGGCCAAGGCTAAGACTACTGACACTGCTAAGTAAAAGGAAAGTATATGTCAGAGGTATTAAAAGAACCAGAATCAGGGGAGAGTAACAAAGCTCAGAACAGTATGAAGGCGGTAGTAAGACCTTTGACAGAAGTAGGGCAACCTCGCATAGTAACGTCTTCTCGGTATATACAAGATCTGAGACACAAAGATCTTATCATGCCAAGACGTTTATGTACCTTTGATAATATGATGCTTGATGATGCAGTAGCTAACTCTGTAGATGTCACTAATATCCAAACAGTAAGTGCTCTCAGTACTGGTAAATTCCACTCAACAGGTTCTAGGGTATCGGATGCCGCAACAGATTTTCTTAATTATAATATAAGAAATCTTGATGAAGGGACTTGGCTTGAGGCCATGAACAATGCAGCAACAGATTTAACGTATGGTTTCTCACTTGCAAACATCGTACTCAAGAAAGCAACTATGGGGAAGTATAAGGGATCTTATACACTAAGCAAACTAGCGCCCCGTGATCAGAAATCTGTATATGGTTGGGTTTGGGATAAATACAATAGAGACTTAAAAGGTTTTGTTCAGAAACCCATGATAGGGAGTAGGGTAGATAAAACACTACCTAATTATATAAATAATATCTCTATGGATACGGTGGGTGGTGGTTACTACTCTGAGTCAAGATACCCCTTCTTGTCTAAGGAGAAAGTCCTACACTTCAGGCACAACCCCACAAACTCAGATCCGCAAGGAAACTCTCCACTAATAGCTTGCTATGATGCGTGGACGGAGAAGAAGCTAGTAGAACATTACGAAGTTATTGGGGTATCAAAAGATTTTGGTGGTTTAGTAGTTATACGCATCCCCTCAGAATTGATTGAGAAGGCCAGTAAGCCTGAACTGTACCCAGAGGCCTACCAAGAGTATAAAGCCCTTCAGGAGGATGCTAAGAACCTCCAGCAGGGTAAATCAACACACATGGTACTAACCTCAGATACAGGTGAGAGTGGTAAACCACTATACGACTTAGAGTTAAAAGGTATACAAGGTACAGGCACACAATATAACACTGAAAATATAATCAACCAAAAACGTAAATCTATTTACAATATTTTTGGTACAGGGTTTTTATTATTAGGACAGAATGGCCACGGTTCTAATGCTCTAGCAAGCAGCCAAATGAGCACTCACGATTATTATATCAAGCGTTGCATTGACTGGAAAGTGGATGTCATAAATACACAACTAGCAACTCGATTGCTTAGTGCAAATAACTACCTCCTTGATTGGAAAGATATGCCAACATTCATTCCTGCTGATCCGAGTAAGGTTGATTTTGATACAATGTCTAAGGTCATGCAAAGAGCTGGTTCTGTTGATTTACTTTCTGATAAAGCTATAGAAGACATCTATGACACACTTGGCTTCAACAAGGAAGGCCTAGAAGAACACCTAAACAAGCGCGGTGAACAGAAGCAAGAATCTAGGGCTGGTGAATCTTTAGGTACGTCTGGTACAGGTAGTACACAAGCTAACGGCGGAAGCTCTTCTCTAAACTCTGAAAACAAGTCGATGGAACATTTTGAGGTTGACTATGAAACAGATTCTGAGCTTATTGCAGTCAACATAAAAGATGGAACACCAATTTCTATACAGAAGGAGAGTTAAGTTTGAAGAATTTAAGTAAAGCAGTTGAGTCAGATAAACGAAGATTACTAGCAGACGGTGTAGAGAGTTACTTCACAGCCGCAGCCGACGAGCGCGTCTTTTCTTATCTATGTGATTATGACGAGCAGTATGTGTATTTTGAAACATACTACGAGGACGAGCAATACACATGGAAAGCAAGCTATATACTAGAAGAGGGGAAGCTACCCAGTTTTGGTGATGTTGTTGCCCAAGTTGTACGTGCTACTGAGTACACGGAAATTGATAATGAGTATTTAGATAAAGACTTATTGAAAGCTATGTCAGACCTGTGCAAAAGTAATAACATGAGTATGAAACCGGAGAATGCCCTCTTAAAAGTTATTAATAAGATTGGAAATACTTTTAAATCAAAACAGGAAAACACAACTCAAATCGTTAAACAATTCAATGAAGACGAGATGGTGGCAATAGAACCACTGTATATCTCTATAGGAGATGTGGATGGTGTAGGAGATACTTACGCTTCTGCTGAGGTTTGCTACGAAATGGTTGAGTCATTTAATAAGGCAATAGCAGACGGCAAGATGAAAGGAAACTACTTTCACAAAGTAATGACAGATGATTTTACCGCTGTTAAGGCTTGGGTGAATGAACACGATTGTATGATCGGAGATACAGAAGTTAAAGAGGGTATGCCATTAGTTAAGGTAAAATATAACAACGCCAAAGCATGGGAACTTCGTAAATCTAATGATTTCATGGGACACTCGATTGGTGCAATAGCTACATGGGAAGAAGTATGAGCACAGTAAAACGTAAGCTAACAAAAATCTCTTTTGATTTCGATAAAGCACACCTAGCACTAACAGATAAAAGTGCTGGTGGTGCGTGTTCATTGATGAATACGCCTATCTTATTAAAATCACTAGAAGAAGGAAAGACATTATCTATAGAACAGCAGTCATTGCTGGAAGCTGTAGGTTACGATGTTTCAGAAGTAGTTAAATCTATGGAAGAAAAAACTAAGTCCTCTACCTTAGAAGATATTAAATCTGAAAGGGAAGCTGAGGTAGAAAACCTTGATAAATCAAAACAAGAAGGAAATGACGATAATATGTCTGAACAACTGAAGAAAGAAGTGATCGAACTCCGTAAGGAATTAGCAGACACTAAAACAGATAAAGCTATTGCTAAATATGAGTTTGAAGAGAACCTTAGTAAAGAACTTATTGCAGCACTGCGAGAACTGGCTGAACCCGAAGCTATTTATAAGGCAATGGATTACCTAGTAGCAAAAGCAAAAGATGCTGAATCTGAATTAAACAAAGAAAAAGAAGTTAAAGATAACCCTCTTGCTAAAGCACTAAGTGAAGAAGTAGGCGAGTCAGGCGAAGCCGAAGTCAAATTAGAAAAATCACGCGAAGAAAAAATCGCTAAATACTTAGTATAATCAAGGAGATTATAAATAATGCCTATTAATGCAACTCAAAGACCTACTTACAGTGACCTTGTAAAAGGTGTAATGTCCTTTGAAGAAGATACAAAAACTAACTTTAACTTTGAAACTGTAACTGTTGGTGGTACTGCTACTATCGGTAGTATTGGCGTCCCAGTTGTCTGGAACACTACTAACGGCAGATTTGAAGTATATGTCGCACAGACTTTTGGCACTAGCCCTGCTGTTGGCCCTTCTTCACTACCCGATGGTGCTATTGCAGGTATCCTAGTTGGTGATAAATTTGGTTATGGTTTTAACAAAGCAGATATTAACTTAGCTGATGGGGATGTACCTATGACCATCCTGTATCGCGGTGATGCAACCATCACTAATGACGGCATGGCTTGGGGAAGTGCAGCAGCACCTAAACAGGCAGCCTTCTTAACTCAAATGCAAGCACAACGTATTACAACTATTGATACTGCTACTGTAGTAACTCCATCTTACTAAGATAAAGGATAAAAATTTAATATGAAAATTAACGAAGAACAAGCTCTAGTAGGTATGGATAAAGCCTTATCATCTTCACTTCAAAATGATTTTGAAATGGAGAATATTGGTTTTGGTCTTATTGAAAAAACTAAACCAAAACCTATGCTATTGACTGCAGTATTTGGTAATTCTACCGATAATGCGTATCTTGAAACAAATACTGTTAAGTACGACGAACTAACCGATACCCTGCAATTACCATCTGGTAAGCGTTTTGAAGAGTATGGTAACGACCTGAAAAAGGATAAAGCACTACAGCGTATCTTTGAAGTAGGTTCTTTCGGTTTGCGCTACAATGTAGCCCCTAAAGATTATGCTAACAAGCGTAAGCCAGCCTCTACTGAGTTGATGGATGAAGAGTATGTAATTGCTCAAATGATGAAGAAATCTCGTCAGTCTTGGGATTTATTCAATGAGATCTCTTTTGCTACCCTACTTACCTCAGATCAGAACAACATCTTCAGCGGGCCAATGCCTCAGTATAATTACTTTACTGATATCGTAGGAACTGCCCGTGGCGCTAAAGTTGATATGGATCTAGGTTCCACTGCTATTGACCACTTCTCTGCATTTGGGGACGTGTACGATACACTACAAGAGCAGTTAGATGTTTCAATGTCTTCTATGTCTAGTGCTCTAATACTTTGTGGTAAAGACTTCTACAACTCACGCTTTCTGATTGAAAAGCAAGAAGGTTTGGCCAGAGAAGTGCGTGGCCCTCTTGATCTTGCATCTATGAGCGTCCCTCGTGATAACTTTGGTGCAACTGATGGTAACTTCGCTTATCAGTATTTTGACTCTCATGATGGTTTCCGTTATATCCGTTACAGTGCGGCTATTTTGGGTACTAAGATGATTGCTGATGCTGATGCTTATGTAGTTCCTTTAGGTAGTGATGTACTGTTCAAGCGAGTATTCGCTCCTGCACAAGATCGTGATAATGTCAATACTACTGCATTAGAATCTTACGCATGGACTCGTACAAGTAACCGTACTGGTGTCCACGTAGCACAAGAATCTAACGTGTTGTTTATGAACATTAGCCCTAAATTAATAATCCCTTTGACTTCTACCAGTTAAACATTATTACCCCATAGAAGCTACTCTTTGTAGCTTCTTTATTATTAGTTTCTATAAGGAGCTAATAATAAAGAATATTGAGAAAGGGGAACAGATTGAATATAGATAGGAATCAATTATACCAAGACACTCTACTCTGGTTGCCCAGTTCTAACACTTTAAGTGAACATCAGACAAAAGCAGTTAACGAGCATGTTATAAAAGCTGTAGGAGATGATGACGAAAAGTACCCTGAGGTCTTGTGTAAGGCTCTACGAGCACTTGCAAACGTAAACCTAAGCAAAGCAACAGCAGACACGGAAGGATTAAAAAGAGAGAAGGTAGACGGCGAAGAATTGGAGTGGTTTAGTGCTCAAGGTGCATCCACTGCATGGCGCAATTATATCAAAACACTAGATGAAGATATATGCCCTATTTTTGGATATACAGAAGGTCGTAAAGGTTTTGGTATAAAAATAACCACAAGCAATACACCTAATATAAACCCGTGTGATGATGATGCCCTTTACTATTATTAAGGAATCTTTATGGGTAAACAGTTAAACAAGTTAGTAAAAAGCTTAGAGAAAACCCAAAGCAAGGTTATTCAGGTAGGTCACTTTGAAACAGACGGCATTAGAGCAGGTACAACACTAACTAATCCAGATCTCCTGAGAATATGGCATCTAGGTGAAGCTAAGAATAATGAAGGTAATGTAAAAAGCCCTCTGTACCAGTTTATAGCTACTAACCTCAGTAACCATGGTATTGCTAGAAATGCTAATGTAAATAGTATAGTAGATACTTGGCAGAAGAATGTAATGGAGGTTAATGCTGAAAATAAGCTTTTAAATGACGTAGGTGAAGTCCTAGCAGAAGAGTATAGAGATATGTTTGGTAAGGTAGCTTACCCTCACATGCCACTAACTAATAACAATACAACACCTATGCTAGACACTCAAGAGCTTAAACAGAAAGCAAGATACAAGGTGGTAGTTAAAAATGCCTAGGCTAACAGAGAGAGTAAACCTAACAATAAATAGATCCGAAGAAGATGGGTATCATAATGAAGCTGGATCATGGGTAGAGGGAGAGACGTACTCTTTACCTATAAAATGTAATATACAGCCATATAGAGAAGGTAAGACTCAGGTAGTATTACCAGAAGGTCTTAAATCTAGTGATGTAGTTGTTATTAGGACAAAAACTTTTCTGAGAACAACAGAACAGTTTGACAATGCCTCTGCGGATACTACCACAATAGATGGACAGAAGTATATAGCATCTACCTCTGCTAATCACAATAGAAATGGATTATCACTTGGGCACTATAAAACACTATTTGTACGACAAGATAGACTAAAGAATGGAGGCTTATAGTGGCTTATGATCAGGATATTATTTTAGGTACTTTTATAAGGATAGCAAGGACTGCTGTAGGTGATAGTTTATCTAAGATAGGGAAGAATAAAGACATACCTGCTGTATTCAAACAGAGGCAGGATGGTGTAGTAGAAAGCTATCCATATATATTAATAGATGTCTTAAATACAACTAAAACTGATGGTTGGCAATTAAGTGAGGGCGTTAATGAGTTAGAACAGTACGTTATAGATACATCCTATAAACTTTTACTTCAATATACAGTTTATGGTGGAAATGCTACACAGATAGCACACAACTTGGAACAGTATCTAAGACTAGAGCCTGTACTAGATAAGATAAGCGCAGAAACTACAGGGCAGCTCGAAGAGACGTATGATGTCATAGCACTTCCTACAAGATTAGAGACCCAAAACCTAGAAGTAGCTGCATTTAATCTAACATTTAATATCGTAGATAGATTTACAGATGTAGATGGAATCGTAGGGACATTTAATACTATCAGTACAACTGGGGAATTATACAGAGATACTGCAGATGATGCCCCACTACCCATTAAACAATTAGATACATCTTTATAAGTAGAACACAAAGGAGAATTACTTTTGTATAATAAAATCGTAACAGTCAATATTAGTTTACAAACCTCAGCGGTAAGTAGAACTGGTTTTGGTATACCAATTTTTGTAACAGATCACGTCTGGTTCCCAGAAAGAGTGCGCTCTTATGTTGACTTGGAAGGAGTAGCGGGAGATGTCCCTACAGATTCAGATGCCTACATCGGAGCTAGAGCTGCATTCTCTCAAGACATCCCACCTGCTATGGTCAAGTTAGGTAGAAGAGAAATAGATGATATTACCTTTACCCCAGAGTTAGTGTCAAGTGCTGGTCAAGTTTTTGAGTTGACAGTAGTAGGTACTGACGCCATACCAGTCACTGTAAGCTTTGTAACCACCACAGGCAGTGAGACAGCAGATGAAATAACAGCGGCTCTTCAAGGTGAACTCGAAGTCCTAGGTGACTCTGTAGTTACAGGTGTAACATCCGTAGATAACACAGGAACACTGACCTTATCTAAGTCTGGTGTAGATACTTTCTATATTACTGACGTAGGCAGACTTATTCACACCACAACATCTACAGAGTCAGCAGCAGATATACTTGAAGCTATTACTATTGTAGATAACGATTGGTATTTTATTGCAACCAATGATCATTCCTCTGCATTTGTGCAAGCTATGGCAGCAGATATCGAAGCAAGAACAAAACTATACTTCGTTTCTCTACAGGATGTAGCAAACCTAGCAGTCTACTCTGATGTAGCTACAGATACCATGTCTGTACTCAGACAGGATCAGAATTTTAGGACGTCTGCATGGTATCACGATGATGCAGATACTGCTTTCTTAGAGATGGAATACATTGCCGTTGCAGCACCTTCTGATGCAGGTAAGAAAATATGGGCTAACAACAGAACATCAAGCAGTGCAGCAAAAAATGCAAGCACAGGCAATCCCCTATCAACTACAGAGAAAAACAACTTAGTAGGTAAGAACGCTAATTTCACTGAGACAGTTGGAGGAATAGTAGTAACACGAAGAGGTCAAGTTAGTGCTGGTGAATGGATTGATGTTATTCGTAACAGAGACTTTTTAGAGGCACGTATTACTGAGGCATATCAAAACTTCCTTATTAACGAACCTGTAGTACCTTACACAAGATCTGGAATACTTGCAGTACAGAATATACTTGAAAGTACACTAGGCCGTTATGTAGAAGCAGAAGGTCAACCTAATATACTGCAAGCTGATAACCCTTTCAAAATAAGGTTCCCTGATAGACCTGATGTATCTTTTGGAGATATTGCGGCAAGGACTTTCAAAGGGGATTTTGTTGCTTACCTTTCTGGCGCAATACAGGTTATTAAGATAACAGGTTCACTAACTTATGACGCAAAATCTTAATTAGGAGTTTTAAATAAAATGATCAAAATACCAGTATATTCTAGCCGCCTTGTAAAGATAGCGTGGGCTGGTCATACATTCTTAGGTCTAGCACCAGATAGTTTTATTGAGATAGCCCCAAACACAGACGAAACAGATGAAGAGGTAGGTGCTGATAGTGGTACTGCAATCTCTATGTCTCCTGATTTCGGTGGCACTGTGACTATTAAATTACAACAGAACTCTCCGTCAAATCAGCGTCTATCAGCTATTGTAAATGCTCAGAAACTGTCAGGTCGTTTAGTATCCACAAACATGACTATCAAAGACCCTAGTGGTTCTGTTATAGCACTATTGTTTGATGCACACATTAAAACATCACCTACTATGACTCGTGGAAACACAGCTACAGGTAGTTCTCATGATTGGGTGTTTTATGTTCAGGATATGAATATACAAGCTGTACCAGAAGGGTTTGCAGACGAAGCAAGCGCCATTGCAGATGCAGCATCTATTGGACAAATACTAACTGATTTTTCACTATAATAAATAAATAAATAAAAGGGGGGGCTTGTCCCTCCTTCTATCTTGCAGGAGATGAATCTTGAATAGTAATGACATTAAAGAGAAAGATATTTCAGGTAGAGTTTACTCTATTGTACCACTAAATGCAACAATTGGGCTAGACATATCTCAGAAAATATTTAAAACATTCGGCCCAGCATTAGGCGTACTTATAGACACTGCTGGTGGCAGTAGTTCTGTAGAAGACGAAGCAATGAACTTAGACTTAGAAAGAGAAGACCTCTGGATGGAGTTAGCTATGGCCTTGACCAGCTCACTCGATTCTCTTGATTTAACTGAAACAAGTAAAACACTAATGAAAGGTGTTTATTGTGATGGTGCAGAGATTAGTTATGAAAGGCATTTTGCAGGTAACTATGGTGAATATATTGCAGTATTAGAGTTCATTTTAAAAGAGAACTTCGGAAGTTTTTTTACGGGTTATCTCAAGGCAAAGGGTATCGAAATCCATACCTTGAGAACAATGATGAGCAGAAAGAAAGAACAGAATCAAGAAGAATCCGAGAGCTAATACTTAAACTTTCAACTTTCACTGAAAGAGAATGGTTCTTTTTCAACTTAGCCACTAATAAGTATTGCCCAGCCTTAGAAAGATCTGTTGAAGTTTTAATGTATGAGAAGTCATTCATATACATTATGAAACTGCAAGAATGGATAGATATGAAAGAGTCTCGTGAGATTGCTGAAAGCAAAGACGATGAGATGGAAATGAAGCAAGCAGATAAAAAAGGATAACCATGCCAACTCTTCAGGATTGGGTAGTAGAGTTACAGTTTGATAATTCTAAGGTTATACGTGGCCTAAAGGAATTAGAAAAGAAGTTGAAGAAGTATGAGGGTAAATCTAATTCTCCTACAAGTAAACCTAGAGTAGCCGCTACTAAAGCAGGACAAAAAGATCTTGTTCTTCTCCGAGCGCAAAACTCTATGCGCCGTAAGATGAATCAAGCTTCATCTCTAGGTTTAAGTATAAGTAAACAGCATAACGTTTTAAACAAAGGCTCTGTAAGTACGCTCAGGAAGAGAGCAGCAGAACTTGATAGAGAGATAATTAAGCGTAGCCGTATTGTCAAATTAGAGAAACAAGCCAACGCTGAAAGAAAAACGGCAGTGCAGAGCACACCAAAGAAAACTAACACTGGTTCTGCCCCTTACACACGTTTAACTCCTATAACAAACAGACAGCGCACGGCAACAAAATCATCAATAGATAGTAATCTACTAAAAGCCGAGAACCTGCAACAGAATCTAAGTAATAATACAGATAAAACCTCTATAAACCTGAAAAAAGAATTATCAGTAGAGATAGCAAAACTTAATAACCTTAAAAAACAGTTAGCTAAAACTACTTATAGAAATTCTGCCGCAGATGATAAATTAAACACATCTCTTTCTGAAAGTAAGATAAAGGTTAGGGGGTTAAGCACTAGCGTTAGAAGTATGAGAGGACAGTTAAAATTAAGCACTAGGGCTGTACATGGTTTCCAATCCTCATTAAAGAATATGGCTCGAAGCTACATCTCTGTCTTTGCTGCTATCGGTGCAGTCACTGGCCTAGTAAACATAGGTAGGCGCTTAGAAGATACTGGTGCTGTAATGTTACTTGCATCAGGGAATGCCAAACAAGCAGCAATAGATCTAGGTTTTGTAAAAGACTTAGCAAGCCAAGTTAAAATACGTGTAGCAGATCTATCTAAGAGTTTTGCTAAGTTTGCTGTAGCTGGTAAGACATCGGGTATGAGTATTGAGAAGGTCAAAGAGAACTTCACAGACTTATCTATTGCCATACGTTCCACAGGTTTATCACAAGATCAAGCCAACCTTGCTTTCTTAGGTTTCCAGCAAATGTTAGCTGGCCCTGTCGTACAAGCACAAGAAATGAACCAGATAATTGAGCAAATGCCTCAGTTTGCTGGTACAGCCGCCGCAGCCTTGAAAGAGATGGGCATGGAAGCAGATAACTATCGTAAGGCAATTGCTACAGGTACAGTAGACTCAAAAGAGTTTATAGGGATAGTAAGCCGCTTAATGAGAGAAGATGCAATAGCTTCTGGTGCTTTCGATAAAGCAATGGCATCTGTTACCGCTGGTATAGCTGATATGAACATAGCTTTGGATAACATGGGTGATTCCCTGTTTAAGGCTGGCCTCAGAAATGCACTTGTTAGTTTATTCAAGGGATTGAAGAATGTAATTGTAGCAATAACACCTGTCATGTCAGGATTAGTAGTAGTATTAAATGTAGTTATTCAGGTGTTCGCAAGTCTATTTAATGCCCTTAGCTCTATCATAGAGGCTTTCGGGGTAGAGAATGGCGCTACAGGCGTTGTACTCCTCTTGGCAGCGGCTCTAACGTCTACAACGATACCTGCAATAGTATCTTTCATAAGATTAGCAGGTGTAGCAGCAGTAAAGGCTTGGGCAATGGCTTCAGGTATTACTAGTATCACCCTCAGTGTTACTAAGCTTAAATGGGCTATGCGTGGACTAGCAGCAGCAACAGGTATCGGTGCATTATACGCAATAGGTAGCATACTAGCAGAGAGAGGTGCTATGTCTGCTGCACAGGGTATGGATAGTGCTTTGGATAAGGCTATGAACAGTAAGTCTAGTACTGCAGGTGTAACAAACAGTAGCACTAAGCAAGTTACAGTTAATCAGACACTGGCATTCCATGGAGATACAGATATACAAGAAACCTCCAGAAGAATGAAAGCTGCATGGAACGAAATAACAGTATAAAGGAGATATGTTTTGAGTGCTTATTATATAAGAGCAGCTACAAACGAAGAAGAAACTATATTCTCCTTTGACTCTACAAGTGAAATAGAGATAACAGAGAACGGAAGGGCAACATCATTCCCACTGGCTAACGGTAAACAAGCAACTGATCATTATGTAAATAGTAATACTATCATAACCTTCTCAGGGCTTATATCGGATATTAAGAATAGAACCTCAAGGCAATCATCAAACACACATCAAGACACTAGCGATTTTATCAAGTACATCACAAGATTAAAACAAAGTGGTGTACCTTTTTCTGTCCATGTCGGGGATAAACTAGATATATATGACTCCTGTGTGTTTGAGTCACTAACTGTGAAACAAGATAATGTCAATGGTACTATAACCAGAGCAGATTATATCCTAAGTTCTTATCGTTTATCTTTTACAGCTAAGAAACTGAGGTTTGGGTCAAGGGCAGAGTTAACTAAAGCGCCTGCTGATATTATGAGAAAAATGACTGCAATAGAACAAGCCAAAGCCGCTTCTAATGAAGCAGTAGATGCTGCTGAGGTCACAGATTACGGCTTCCAGCAGGGTAGGTTTGATTACCTGAAGCGAGACAGAGAGAATACTTTACTGTTTGGTACAAATGCACCCACTGTAAAGTAATAGGAGAACACCTTGGCAATTTCTATAGCAGTACCAATAGAGTCTTCTAGTGTTAAGCAGTACATTGACTTAAATAATACAACTTATAAGTTTATATATACTTATAATGAAGTCGATGAAAGGTTACGCATATCTATATACAGAGGCGAGGAATTGCTCGTAGCAGGTATTAAGATAATGGAAAATCAATCCCTTTTAGCTAAATATAAGCTAGATTCTTTTGATGGAGATCTCTTCTGTAAGAGTTTTAAAGGAGGTACTTCCATACCTGCCACACTAGGTACGGTAGGGTTAGGCTTAGAGTATGAGTTAATATACTTAACTCAAGGAGAGATAGATAATGCCTGATATACTATATGGCAGGAAGTATTCTCTTATAATAGGTAAGCTGCCTATCACTACAACAACTTCATCTACGCTACCCTTTGGGGAGTACATAGAAGCTTTTAATGATCCCGCTTTAAGAGCATTAGCCGCAGATGATTATACAAGAAGACAAACAGATCCATCCTACCCCTTCCATTTACCAAGAACTGCACCCGTAGTGAAAGTGGTTGAGAAGGGTAATTACATTGAATTAACTAACTATCAAATCAAGGCACTGTTACCACAAACTAGGTCAGGAAATGCTAGTGATAAAGATAAAGCTTATATTGAAGTCTATAATGTATCTGAAGAAGATCTAGGTTTCATAAGAAATGCTAACATAGTATTCTTCTATGGAGGCTATGCACAGGATGCAGAATTAAAGCCGCTATACACAGGAGACTTGCAAGTAGCTAGTAGTGAGAAGAAAGGGGAGAATACTATCACCAAACTCCTCTGTACACAAGCTATAGATGCAGGTATTGAAGGTTATATAACTAAGACATACTTGGCTGGGGATTCTTTTGCATATATCTTAACAGATCTATTAAGCGTAGCGAAAGGTTACGGTATTGTAGAAGGCTCCCGTGTGCGCTTACCCTCTACAGCCCAAGACCTGAATCTTAGTAGTATAGATGCCAACGCACAGACAACTCACATAAGAACAGACTTACCTGTCGAAGGGCCAATCTTAGATGTCATAAGCGCAGTCGCAGGTATGATAGACTATAGATCATACATCGTACTAAACAGGTTGTATATAGAACCTAAGAACACTTTAGAGACAGTAGAGATGTTTATAGTCCGTCCAGAAAATGTAAAAGGTTCTATAAAACACACCAATCAGAAATCAAATGACCCTAAGAATGTGGAACGAGAGGGTAGAATAGAGTTAGATATATTCTTAAATGGTGATGCAAGTGCAAATAAGTTCTTACAGATAAAAGGTATACCTGAATTCAAAGGTACATATAAGATTATAAAAGTAGAGCATGTCTTAGACTATGAGGGTAAGGAATGGACTACTAATATCACAGCGACAGGAGTATAGCAAATGTTAGATGTAAATGATAATGCCCAAAGCAAACTGAGGGGCTTTATACAGAAACATTTAGAAGACTCTCTTTATACTTGTATCCCTGCTGTAGTAGAGAATACAGAGAAGTTTGAGACGCACCAAACTATCGCTGTGAGTATTGCAATTAATAGAACACTACCTAATAGAACTTTCGTAAAAGGTGCTTTCCTAGGTGATATACCCGTTATATTTCCTTCTGCTGGTGGTGGCCTTCTATCCTTTCCTATAAAGAAAGGTGATACAGTTTTAGTTTGTTTCTCAAAACGGAATATAGAAGATTGGCGCGCAGGGGATGGTTCTCCAATATCTCCTAGATTACAAAGACACTTCTCCGTAGCAGACGGAATTGCAATAGCAGGATTATACACATCAGCCACTAATTTAAACCCAGATCCTGACCACGTAGTATTGAAGTTTGCAGGCAGTAATGTGACGCTTTACAACAATGGTGACGTACAAGTAGTTGCGGCAGGAAACCTGAATGCAGTGGCAGCAGGTAATATAGCCCTAACAGCAGTAGGTGATGTCAGTATTGATGCTGCCAATGTTAGCATAAACTCTAGTTCACTTACACACAATGGCGTTAGTGTTGGAGATACACATGTCCACGGTGGGGTTGTCTCAGGTGGCAGTACAAGTGGTGTACCTCAGTAGTAGGGTGATTGTATACCTTTACCCTTAAAACCTTACCAGCAGCACTACAGAGGCTCACAGCATGGCTATAGATTTCTACCTAGACCCTTTTACGGGGGATATAGATTTAACAAACAATACTATGAGATTAACAAACTCAATAGAAGAATCAAGCAGGCAACAGGTTTTAATAACTTTAAGAGGCTACCGTGGAGAGTGGGTGTTTAATATAAACGCATACCTCCCTTGGCTGGCTAATGAGAATAACCCAGCTCAATTACTAGGGGCAGGTTCATCTAAGCAATATATAGACTCTCTTATAAAACAACAAATACTTTTCAGAGAAAACATAACTGATGTGATTAGTTATGAATCTACATTTAATAAAATAACTAGAGAGATGGTAGTTAATTTCAAAGCTAGAACCACTAGCGGGGAAGTTATCAGTATACGAGACCTACCCCTTGGATAGCATACTGGAGAAGAAATGGCAGGATTAACATCAAAAGGTTTTGAAATAGAAAGATTCCCAACTTTACTTGAAAACCTAGAAGGAATACAGCAAGCAACTATAAACCCTAACATCAATACAAGAGATGATGAACTCCTAGGACAGTTTAATAATATACTAACTGCATCTGATGCTAGAAACTGGGAATTAATGCAAGCAATCTATGATGCGTTTAACATAGATAAAGCAGAAGGTAAGAACTTAGATGACCTAGCTGCACTGCGTGGTGTAGTTCGTATTGATAACTCCCTTACTCAAGGCATTCAATTGTTTACTGGGGTAGATGGTACTATAGTACCAGAGAATACTGTTATTGCCAACCCTATTAATAATGACAGGTTTAGGCTGTTAAGTACATTAACCCTAAGTTCTTTGAGTTGTTATAACTGCTCCTTCTCAATCACTACTGTCATAGATGCAACTACTTATACTATTACAGCTAATAACACTGTGTATGCTTATACGTCAGGTGTCGATGCCACTCTTGAAGAGATACTGGCAGGATTGAAAGCAAGAATAGATTTAGATATTAGTATTACTTTTTCAGCAACCGTAGCGGATGACAGGTTAGTATTACAGACTACAAGTGATGCAGTAGTATCAGCCTATACGATTACATATATTAAAGCACAAGAGGTTACTGTACGGGGTGTTATAGTTGCAGAAGAAGTAGGTGATATTGTTGCACCATTGAACTCAGTTACATCTATAGTGACACCAGTGACAGGCTTAACATCTACAACAAACTTAAATCAACTCTCTATTGGTAGGTTAAAAGAGACAGACGAAGAGTTTAGGTTACGGATACCTATCATAACATCTACAGGCTCTACAGGTACAATACCTTCAATAGAATCGGCATTACTTTCAAACATAGCTGGCATTACAAGTGTAAAAGTAGTGGATAACACATTAGCCGTACCAGACGAGAAAGGAAGACCAGCCCACTCTTACGAGATTATAATAGTTGGTGGGGGGCTTGACGAAATAGGTCAAGAGGTTTGGCGTACTAAACCTGCGGGGATAGGTACGGTAGGTAATACAAACATACTTATAACAGACTCCAATGGCACGATACGTTCAGTTTATGTCACAAGACCCGTAGCTGTCTATTTAGCTTGTAGAGTACAGTACGGCAAATACAGCGAAGAGTTATTCCCTGCGGCTGGGGAGACCACCATGGAGGCTACTGTCTACGATTTCATCAACAGGTTGGGTGTAGATAATGATGTAATACCAAACAGAGTGTTAGGCGCTATATTAAATGACGTTACTGGTATTGATGAATTGATAATAGAAGTTCAAGTTATATCTGCATCAGGAGCTATACCAGATCCACTCTTGTGGCAATCTGCACGACTTCCTATTGCAGGAGATGAATTCCCTAATATAGAGACTACAGATATTACTATATTGGAGTTATAAATGGCACGAATAAAAAGAGTAGACCACGTAGAACAAGGTATGTCTAGGCTTATCACCCAGTGGAAAGACAAACCTGTAATCGTAGCTCTCCTAAAATCATATCTTATACAACACAACGAGATTGAAAACGCCTGTTTCCAGCTTCTTGAGAACAGAAGTATATACAATGCCGCTGGTGTCAACCTAGACATCATCGGTGCTTTGTTTGGTGTAAGACGAGAAGGCATGTCTGATGAAGAGTACCGCGCAATAATACTCCTTAGAAT
>JGI1221J11331_1000127_pt1 | contig 22573 bp, 13 predicted proteins | sample LakVidmifraction_4_FD_11331 | JGI IMG/M metagenome (IMG submission 11331) | reverse complement strand
AAAAAAATGTAAACGTTAAAGGGTAAAGGGTAAATGTTGGAATGCCTCTAGCGGTATTTATAGGAAGGAACAACTTGCAATACAATACTGATTTGCAAATTCTTTAGGTAGCACAACCTTCTAGGTTGTAGGCGCTTTGCACTTGCAAGCTGGAAGCGTACGTTACCCCCAAAACACCTGCAACGAAGATCGTTGCGTTACCCTAAACAATTGCTATAACTATTCTTTGTTCCTTTGCCGTTTTGCGGCTAAGATTCTTCTCTTTTTTCTTTTGATCTGCGTTAATCTGCGTAATCTGTGGATAAAACTCTTTCTTCATTCGTTAGATTCGTTTGATTCGTGGTTCAAAACTCTTCTTTACAAAAAACTCAATAGCCAAACTAAATACAACCACAACCAACGTCAACGCAAACAGTTCAGAGGTCTCCAAATACAACTTTGTCTTATAAACATTATACCCCAGAGAATAATGGTGAGCAGAGATAACCTCCGCAGTAACAACTGACTTCCATGATAAACCTACACAAATCATAATTGCAGAAAACAGATAAGGCTTGATAGATGGAAAAGTAATATCCCAAAATATACTGCCCCTTTTTATATCATAAATCTTCGCCATCTCCAAAAGCTTATAATCAACATTAGAAATTCCTTCAAGCACATTAGTATAAACAACAGGAAAACATAAAAGAATACATATAAACACAGGTACAATACCTGTGCCTAACCATAGCAATGCAAGTATGATTATTGAAATAATTGGTATTGACTTCATCGTGGAAACAAATGGCGCCATAATATAAAAGATGATTCTACACTTTGAGGCAACATAGGCAAAAATAATTCCAAGTACAATAGATATAAAAAGACCAGAAATCACCCGCATAAAGGTAAACAGAATACTTAACCAGAAATCCGGCTTAGTCATTAAAACAGACAATGCTTTAAGTGTAGCTGGCAGTGTCGGTAAATATAAAGGCTTATTTAGAACAACGGCCACAATATTCCAGATTGCAAGCCAAAAAACTATTGCCAGCAGCATCCCCCATTTATTGTTTGTAGTATATTTCTTCACTAGGTATCTTTCCCCCGACCGATTTTGGATTTGCCTTGTATAATACTTCAAAATAATTCTCTAAAAGCTTCTGACTTTTTTCACCAGTCTCAAAACATAGTGCACAACGAGGAATCGCTTTAGCTGCAATCGCTTTGTTTGAGATGATATCAAACTTGCTCATTAAGATTGCTGCTTCATTCACGTTATTCTTAACAAAATTTATAGATTTAGCATAGTCAGACATAAGTTTCTGTAATTGTTCACTATGCTCTTCAATAAATTGATTTTGAACAATCACCACAGACATTGGCATATCCATTCCATAGATTTTCTGCCACTCATCACTAAGATTAATAATAACACTAAGTTTGGGATTTTTATGCAGAACTGTTGAAACAAATGGTTCAGGAAGAAGAGCCATATCAACAGTTCCTGATGCAATCTGATTTGCCAGGTCTGCATGTTGAGAAAGATATCGAACAGTTATATCTTCTCCTGCAATACCATTATACTCCAAAATATGATTAAGAACATATTCAGGGGTTGCCCCTTGTCCGCTTGAGTGTATTATTTTGCCGGATCCCTTTAAATCGTCAAAACATTTTATATCGGTATCCACCCCAACAACATAAAGAACTCCCATAGCTGTTGTTGCAACGATAGAGAACGTTCCACCACCCTTATTGTAAAGTACTGCTGCCAGATTAGATGGAAGTGTTGCAACATCAACATCACCATTGAGAATCTTTGGTATCAACTGATCTGGAGACGTAACTAAATGAATTTCATAAACATCAGAATGCTCCTCCATAAGTTCAACCAATCCCATACCTGTCGGACCAACAAGACTTGCAATTCGAACCTTCTTCACATTCGAACCAACTCTATTGCCCTGAGAACAACTAAACAATACCAAAACTGTCAATAATGCTAAAAATAACTTCATAAAATTCCTTGTAAATATTGCTGAATACTAACAGAAACCCCATAAACGGTCAAGCAAGGAGATTAAACAAGTGGTTAGTTGTTAGTGGTCAGTGGTTAGTTGTCAGTTGTTAGCAGAACTCTATAGTCGAATATCCACAGAAACCAGAGTAACGAATGCTTCCAGCTTGCAGGCGCAATAAAACTAAACGCATTTATTTTTCTGTCATGCGTCATGAGTCATGAGTCATGCGTCAAACTTATCCCTGCTCTGCACATCGGTCTCATCCGTCCCATTGTAGCCGCGTCCCTTGGGCGCGGAATCCTGTATCGGCTGGCTGATGACAGAAAAAACAGCAGACCTTATCTCAATCCAAATTATAACCTTGATTTTAGGCTTCAACGAGAATATAATCAGATTTAATTTTTCAAAGGAATAACATGACAGATAAGATAATTTGCTACTGTACAAATGTACCCGAAAGCCAAATAGTTAAGGCTATTCACAATGGTGTAAACACGCTAAAAGATATTCAAAAAGCAACAAATGCCTGCACTGGCAATCAATGCAAAAAACTGAACCCAAAAGGACATTGCTGCTACGAAGATATCATGGAAATTCTCAAAAGAGAAACAGGAATAGAACCTGAAAAAAATAACTCCTGCTGCTGCAATTAAAATAATAGAAAGACCACATTAATGAATGAACAAACTTTAGAACCTAAAAAACCAAACAAAAAGAAATTAATCTCATGGCTGATTGTAGGAATAATAATCTCACTTGGACCAGCCTGGGGAGTACTATTAACAATAATCAGTATGATTCATTCCGCCAATACATTGTCACAAACTAGTGTTGATCCACAAGTTTTAGCAGACAAAATAGCGATTTCCATGAATGCCACAGCAATCGGCTTTATCATGTTCCCCATCGGACTCATTATCGTCATAATCACCCTCATCGAAATGAACAGAACAAAGTGAGAAAAGACAACACATAACAAATCGCTTCCACTTCACTGGTTTCTTCATGGAAATTGAGAAATAGACCCAATGACTATCGACCAAAGACCAAAAAAAACAATAGTCTTCTCTGTGTCATTGATGGTCATCCAATTACAAGCACAACACAACATCCAATCTTCAGCTCCAACGGAGCGACAGAATATAACCACGGGTGTGAACCCGTGGTAGACATCACCCAAAGAACTAAACCCTGAGAGGGTGACAGACCTCTGATTTTATTTATGAACGTCCAACATCGACCCAGCTACTAATATATAACATTTTATCTTTAAAATCAAAAGTCTCATTTCTTTTAGTAGCTGGGCAACGTCCAACATCGAATAAAAGACACTGCTGTGAGCAGGAATGAGCTTTGCTCTTGTTTTATTCCCTAGGTTAAAACCCAGCGCTACAAAGATGTCGCTCCTCTGGAGCTATAATCAGAATGCAAACATGCATTGCCCAGTTTTTGAAAGCAGTCATGCGAAGCAGGACAACCTATTTGATTGTCTGCAAGACAAACCTCTTTATAATAATCTTCTACCGATTTGAGATTAAAGAAATTGCAACCTTATTGCAGAGTTTTACTGTTGAAATTGGTAATCCCACTCTTGTTCTTGCAATACAATACTGATTTGCAGATTTCAAGGTAACTCAACCTTCGCTTTTCAAGCTTCAGTCTTCTCCGAGCCCATGGGACTCAGCTACAGTATGAAACTACAATTTACCCGTTAATCTGCAAGACTCATCCTGTAGCTACGTCGCTCCGGCGCCTGCCTGTGCGTAGCACGCAGACAGGCGGAAATTTCTACCAATTTCTTTCTCTGCGTTCTCTGTGACTTGAGCGAAAGATTCGTTCTTCAATCCTTTTAATTGAGTATAAAACTCTTAAATTTTACTTCTTGAGGGCTATCAACTCTTTCATGACATGAGCAAGGTTGCCAGACCACTCCTTGGTACCAAAGGCATCATGCACATCCATGTAAAGAGAATACAATTTCTTATACTTCTCAACATTTTCAGGCATCGGATTATAAACAATGTCTCTTACACCACTGATAACATCAATAGCTTCATCCATAGTTGCATAACCACCCTTTGATTCTCCAGCAGCAACCAGAGAAAACATAGCTGCTCCCACAGCACAAGTCTGCTCACTTGCAGCAATTTTCATTGGACGATTTGTAATATCTGCATAAATCTGCATTAGAATTGGAGACTTAATTGCAAGTCCACCACTGTTAACAACCTCTTTAATAGGCACTCCATACTCTTCAATTCTTTTAACAATTGTCAAAGCACCAAATGCCGTTGCTTCAATTAAAGCTCTATAAATATCATGTGGTTTGGTGTATAAAGTCTGACCAATAAGCATTCCAGAAAGTAATGGATCAACAAGAATAGTTCTATTACCATTATTCCAATCCAGAGCCAAAAGTCCTGTTTCGCCTGGTGCCATTTCTGCAATCATTGCATCAAGCTTCTGAAATTTTGCAACCTGATTTTCACCATATGTTTCAGGAACAAGGTTATTCACAAACCAAAGGAAGATATCTCCAACAGCACTCTGGCCAGCTTCAATTCCATAATAGTCTGGAAGAATAGATTCTTTCACAATACCGCATACACCAGGTATATCAGGCAAATCTGTTTCAAGATTCATAACCATCATATCACATGTACTCGTTCCAAGAATCTTTACAAGAGTTCCCTCTTTGATTCCGGCACCAACAGCACCCATATGTGCATCAAATGCTCCAACTGAAATTGTTATGCCAACTGGTAGACCAAGTTTACTCGCCCACTCAAGAGACAATTCACCTGCTACAACATCTGAAGGATAAGCTTTGTCATAAAGTCTATCTCGAAGTTCTGCTAAAGCAGGATCGAGAGTTGAAAGAAATTCTTTGTCAGGCAATCCGCCCCATGTATCTGAATACATAGCCTTATGACCTGCAGCACAAACACTTCTTTTGATCTCTTTAGGATTCTTAATGCCTGCTAAAACAGCCGGAATGTAATCACACAATTCTACAAAACTATATGCTTTTTCAAATACTTCAGGAGCAACACGTTTGCATCTAAGTACTTTAGCCCAGAACCACTCTGATGAGTAAGTGCCACCACACTTTGCCAAAAACTGAGGACGCATCTTCTTTGCAAGTTCAGTAATCTCTTCAGCCTCTTTAAATGATGTATGATCTTTCCATAGCCATGCATTGGCATTAATATTATTTTCAAATTCTGGCAGCAATGCAAGAGGTGTACCCTCGCTATCAACTGGCATTGGAGTACTTCCTGTTGTGTCAATACCAATACCAACAATACGGTCTACTGAAAATTCAGAATCTGCCGCTTTTGCTTTAGATATTCCATTTGCAATAATAGTTTCCAAACCATCCAGATAATCCTTTGGACTTTGCTTGGCAACGTTGTGATCTTTTTCATCTACAAGAACTCCTAGAAGTCCTTGAGGATATGAAAACACATGACTTGCAATCTCTTCTCCGTTATCAGCATTAATTATTACTGACCTGCATGAATTTGTTCCATAATCTAAACCAATAGCATATCTCTTCATAAATTTTCTTTCTTCCGTAATTCTTAATTATTAATTTTTAGTTATTAGCTAAGACACTGCCGTGGGCAGGAATAAGCTCTGCTCTGTTTTTATCCCCACGGGTTTACACCCATGGCTATATTATGTCGCTCCTCTGGAGCTGTAATGACGATTGCCAACATGAATTGCACCATAAACTTTTCATGATAATGAGGACATTATCGCTCCCGTTATTGCAGCCCAATACTGATTTTCAAATTCTTTAGGTAGCACAACCTTCTAGGTTGTAGGCGCTTTGCACTTGCAAGCTGGAAGCGTGCGTTACATATTTTATGACCTAATGACTTCGCGATTCAGTAACCACGTGAGTAAGGACTAAAACTTTTCGAGTAACGACTTACTTTCAATTTTCGAGTGATTTCTGCCCATCTAACGAACTAACTATCTAACTAATTAGGGCTTCCTGTTCAATTCATAATCTGTGGGTTGGCAATATGTTATGCTATGCTCAACGCACTAAAAGTGCAAGGTTTTTGGTATGTTTTGCCCAAAAAGCTTGCAGATGAACTTTAATATAAAGTTCATACAATTTATGACTTTGTAATGCGACATTACGCATCTTTTTGCACTGCAACGAGTTACCCCGCCCTTACTTTGTTGTTTTTTCACAAAGTGAGGGCGGGGCGAACACGTCTTAGTACAAAAATATACGCAATCTCACATTAAACAGGAAGCCCTAATTATATCCCGTCAGCCGTGTCGGGCCGTAGCCCAACGGGCGAAGACTGAAGGCTTTAATGCAATTAACCATTAACAACCAACTATTATTTAAAATGGATTCTCAGTTGGATACGGAATACTTGCCGGCAATGGAGTTGCAATATCCGACACACCAAGCATTGTTGTTGCATCATACAAAGCTTTACCACAATGATGGAATGCAAATGCACCATGATGTGGATATTGCTTTTCTAAAAGAACATGCCTGTAGAAACGAGCAAAATCAGGAATAGCAATAACACCTGTTCCGCCAAATGTACATGGATCAACATCAAGAACTGAACCCTCGGCAATATAACTCTGCAACTGACCATCCGGACGATGCTGTAGACGGAACATTGTTGTTTCACCAGCCATCAAAGTACCTTCAATTGTACCACATGAAACATCTGGTTCTTTATCAGGCTCAAGCAGTCTGTGCATAATCAGCTGATATTTCATTGCAAAGCCACTTGACAAACATTGACACGTTGTGTTTCCACAATGAAATCCCATAAATAGATCTTCGTTTGCAACTCCAGGCATTACTGGTGTTGCCAGATCTGCAGGAACTGTATTGTTGATGTCAAGAAGTGTTACTGGATTATTGGATGCCAACTGAGCCATATACTCTGAAACTGCACCATAAATATCAACTTCGCATGCAACAGGAATTCCACGACCAGTCAAACGACTGTTCACGTAGCAAGGCACAAAATGGAAGGTTGTCTGGAACGCAGGCCAGCACTTATTTGCAAAAACTCCATACTCACTGGCACCAAGATTTTCTTCAAAGAATTTTTCCAGTGTAAGTTCAAACTGGGCAATCTGCGGTAATTTCCCAGGGAAGCCACATGCTCCTGCCAACTCTTTTTCCATATCCTTAACTTTTGCAGCAATATCAGCTGTTCGTGAACCTGCTTTTTCATACAATTCAAAAAGGTCAAGCTCTGAGTTTTCCATAACTTCAACGCCAAGGTTATACAATGGAACAATCGGTGCATTACATGCATAAAAATCATGTGGTCTTGGACCAAAAGAAAATACTTTTAAGTTCTTAAGACCAACAACAACTCTTGCAACTGTCACAAAATATTCAATATTCTTTGCAACTTCACTAGGTAATCCAACCGGCTTTGCAGGAATAAATGGTTTCATTCCTCTAAGACCAGCATTCAATGAAGCATTCAGCATTCCACAGAAAGCGTCTCCACGCCCTTCCATCATTGAATTCTTACTCTCTTCTGCAGCAGCAACAAGCATATATGGAACGCCAAGTTTCTTAGCACAGATAGTTAAAGGACCTTCCGGACCAAAGTTGCCCAAATATATTGTTAATGCATTCACTCCAGCTGCCTTAAGTTCCGCAACAGCCTTCATTGCATCTGCTTCATTCTCAATAACTGTCTCTGCTGCATAAAAATTCAACTTGAGTTTTTCACACTCTGCTTTTAACTGTGCTAATCTTTTTTTTGTTAACTCTATAGGAAAACAGTCTCTGCTGACGCCAACCACGCCCATCTTTATTTCTGGTGTATTTATCACTATATCATTCCTTAATCTTTAGGGATTTCTCTTCAATTTATAAAATTTATCTGATATCATATCACTATTCCCATTACTTAGCAACAATCAAATGAAAAATTTCATCAAACCCTTTTTCACTCAATTCACGTCTGTACGGGCGAAAAATCTTTCGCCCTAATTACATAAGGGGCAACACACAGGTAGCCCCCTACACCCGCATTTTCGAATTTGTTTATATCTTCATCCACTTACCTTTAGCTTTTGAACTTTCAACAGCTGCTTTCAAAAACTTCAGCCCCATCACACCATAATCTACTCCTGGATGCTCATATGGATCTGCAACGCCTTTTTCACCCTTACGCTTACGAACCATTCGTTCCATTGTCGTATGTAAGTTTGCAACGGCTTCAAAGAAATCTTCATTATGTCCACAAGGAGCTCTTAAATATGAGTTAACAGATTCAGGAATATATGAATATCCTTTGCCAATCCAATATACAGTATCAGCTCCACCTGTCTTATAAATCAACTGTTCGGCTCTCTCCTGATGCCACTCTAAAGATCCCTTTGATCCATAAACTTTTATGCCAGTATCATTCTTGTAGCCAATAGCAATCTGTGTTGCGTTAATTAGTGCAGTTGCACCATTATCCATTACAACAAACGAATTAAAATCATCATCGATTCCTGTATCAATTAAAAATGAATTTAACCTCGCAGAAATCTCTACCGGTTTCAATCCTGTAACAAACATTGCATTGGCAAGAGCATGAGTACCAATATCTCCACCACAATTTGAGACTCCAGTCAATTTTGAGTCAAACTTCCACATTGCACTCAAAGTGTCACCTTGTCCACCAAGAAACGTTGAAGCAACCCACCCTTGAGTATACCATGATTCAATTTTCCTTACTTCACCAATATCTCCATTCATAACCATCTCTCTTGCCAACATCAACATAGGATGACCTGTATATGTGTGACCTAAAATAAAAGGTAAATCCTTTTCTTCAACAATTCTTTGTAAATCTTCCGCTTCATCAACTGTTAAAGTAATTGGTTTCTCACAAAAAACAGGCAACCCCGCTTCAAGAAAAGCTTTAGCAGGTGCATAATGTGCAAAGTTAGGAGTAACAACTACAACGTAATCTAACTCAAGATCACCTTTTGTATATGCTAACAACATTGACTGATAATCTTCAAAACCTTGAATTCCCCACTCTTCCGCAGCTGCCATAGAACCCTCAGGTGTACTTCTTAATGCACCAGCAACAACTTCACGCGTTCCATCAAACGAGATTGCTCTCAAATGCACCTTACCAAAAAAACTACCAGCACCTCCGCCTCCAATAATACCAACTTTTAACTTGTTCATCTTTTAATCCTTTATGTATGGTTAATAAATTTTCACTATTATTGACAAAATCAACCGCATTATCAATAGTTTTTTTCGTTTAATTACAGATTCTTCACTTTTTCCGTTAATTTTGAGAAACCTATTACTTTTTAAAACTTAATAAAAAAAACAAATCAACCAGAAAAATAAAGTAAAATACTTTAGATTTCTGGTTGAGAGTACAAACATACACTTCAATCAATAAAACAAAGAAGTATATTTTTGTTTTTACCTTTTTGGGTGATAAACATGAGAAATATTTTCACCGGACGCCAAGAACGGCATCCCTCCCTGCTGGCAATATAACATTAAGCTGCACTTTGGGAGGGTCAGCGTCCTCGCTGACCAAAACTGCATTCAACCAGAAAAACAAAGTAAAATAACTTATAATTTGTATTATCTTGACTGTACAGAGAAAATTTAGTAATTCTTTAGGTTACTTTTTTATTGATTTAAAAAGAAACAAACATTAAAGTACGCACATATTTATTTTTAATTAATCACAGAAAGAATAAGAATGCATAAGATTAGATACAACCATAGTACCGAAAGAGTAAAAATATTCATAGACAGACTAAAAAAAAGTATATTAGGCGACAGCATCATTCTTGATGCAGAATTTGCCCTGTGTCCGGATCAGGAACACATAAAGTATGAAGATCGTCTAAATGGAAACTTTAAGAAAATTACAGAAGGCGAAAAATGGGGGGAAACCTGGGATAGCGCATGGTGTCACATCACTGGCAAAGTGCCGACTGAATGGTCTGGAAAGACTGTTGTTGCCAACCTTGATTTCAATGGTGAAGCTCTAATATTTGATGATACAGGTTGTCCTAAATATGGACTAACAAATGGATCAGTCTTTGATACCCATTCCAGCAAGGACATCTACAGAATGTTTGAGCCTGCAAGAGGCGGCGAGACTGTTGAACTGTGGATTGAAACAGCAGCAAACAATCTGTTTGGAATTGAGCAGGAACAAGACCCTGACCCAAAATCAGAACACCTGCACGGAAAATACCTTGGCAAAATCAACAAACTTAAACTTGCAGTATTCAACGATGAAGTTTGGCACATGTGGCTAGATATGGTCATACTAATGTCACTATTCCAATCCACACCAAAAGAGACTCCTAGGTGGAGAAAACTTCTTAAGGGCATGGAAGACGCAATTAACATATATTCTGAAAAAGTTGAGAACGCGAACGCAGCAAGGGCAATACTAAAAAAACTTTGGACACCTGCAAATGCTTCAGACATGAAAGTTACAGGCATTGGACATGCTCACATTGATACAGGTTGGTTATGGCCTGTAAAAGAGACTATCAGAAAGTGTGCAAGAACATTTGCAAGCCAAATTAATATGATTGAAAGATATCCTGACTACATCTTTGGTGCTTCACAACCACAGCACTATCAATTTGTAAAAGACCACTACCCTGCCCTATACGAAAAAATCAAAAAATATGTAAAAGAGGGTCGTTGGGAACTCCAAGGAGGAATGTGGGTTGAAGCCGATTGCAATATAATCAGCGGTGAGTCAATGGTTCGTCAATTCTTACATGGCAAAAACTTCTTTATGGATGAATTTGGTGTTGATGTTAAAAACCTTTGGATACCAGATGTGTTTGGATATTCTGCAGCAATGCCGCAGATTCTTAAAAAATCAGGCGTGGACTTTTTCCTTACACAAAAGATTTCATGGAATCAGTTTAACAAATTTCCATTCTACATTTTCAATTGGCGTGGTATTGATGGAACAGAAGTTGTAACTCACTTCCTTCCTGAACATGGATACAATGGTGAAGTGCTTCCTGAAAAAATGATTACAGCTCAGAATAATTTTACAGAAAGTGATATCATTGATGAATACGTTTCACTCTTCGGTATCGGCAATGGTGGCGGTGGCCCCAAAGAAGAATACGTCGAACGTGGCGAAAGGATGAAAGACCTTGAAGGCTGCCCCAAATGGACATTTGGGAAAGCCGAAGATGCTCTGGAAAGAATGAAAAACTTCTCTGAAGAGTTCAACACATGGTCAGGCGAGCTATATCTGGAATACCATAGAGGAACATACACATCACAAGCTCTTACAAAGAAACTGAACAGAACACTTGAGAACACATTACGTTTCGTAGAGTACATCTGTTCATGTCTTCCACTTGATGAATACCCGGCAGAAGAACTCAAAGAAATGTGGCGAGTATTACTGATCAACCAGTTCCATGACATTATTCCAGGCTCAAGTATCAAAAAAGTATATGATACAACAACAAACGAATATATGGGAGCTTTAAAAACTTGTTCAGAACTTATAGAGGAAGCGGGTGAAAAACTATTTGTTAAAAATGATGACTGCATAACTCTTACAAACATACTGTCATTTGACTACACACAAAAAGTAACTCTCCCAGAAAGCTGGGCAGGATTTGAAGTTATTGATGCACAAGGCAGCAAACTTGATGTGCAGGAAGATGAAGATGGTATCTTCGCTATCACAACCATACCTGCAAATACCTTCATCACACTGACAAAAAGTGACAAAACAGAGACTGCTGTCGAACAACTTCAGGAACTCGTTCTTGAAAATGACCTTATCAGATATGAGTTTAATACAGAAGGTGCCTTAGTAAGTGCATTTGACAAAGAAATCAATAAAGAGATAATGCAGGAAGCAGGCAATGTATTTTCTGTCTACGAAGACCGTCCTCTAATGTATGATGCATGGGACATTGAAATCTATTACGAAGATCAATTCATTGAAAACTCAAAGAATGTAACAGCAGAAATGCTTACAACAGGAAAAGTCTTCTCAGCACTTCAATTCCAGCACTCGGTCTCTGAGAACTCAACACTAACTCAGAAAATTGTCCTTTCGGCAAACAGCAAAAGACTGGATTTTGAAACAAATGTCGACTGGGATGAATCACATAAAATGCTTAGAGTTGCCTTCCCTGTGAACGTTCTTTCAAACGAATTCACATCAGACATTCAATATGGAACAGTAAAACGCCCAACTCATAGAAATACTTCATGGGATATGGCAAAGTTTGAATCAGTTGCACACAAGTTTGTTGACCTCTCAGACAACGGTTATGGAGTTGCACTACTGAATGACTGCAAATATGGTCACAAAGTCTTTAACAATATTATCGACCTAAACCTACTAAGATCACCAAAACATCCTGACCCAGAAGCAGATATAGGATATCATGAATTCACATACAGCCTGCTTCCTCACACAGGAACATTAGTTGAATCAACTGTAATTGCAGAGTCTCAAATGCTAAACATCAAACCATTCTGCTTCGAAAACTGCGAAAGTAAATCTGTTGAAACTCCTTGCTCAATTAAAGGCGAAGGTATCTCTATCGAAGTGATCAAGAAAGCAGAAAAAGAAGATTGCACAGTAATAAGACTAGTCGAACTTAATGGAAGAAACAGTAAAGCAACGCTTGAGTTCAACAATAAGAGCGCGAAGCTTGTAGAAACAAACCTTATGGAGTGGGAAGATGCCGATTCATCAGAATCAACATCAGAACCAGTAAATATACAAATGTCACCATTTGAAATAAGAACCTACAAAATCATATAGGCATGTATGGGCGAGACACGTCTCGCCCTACCTTGTATCATAAGATGAGTTACCTTTAAAACTTAAAGGTAACTCATACTCTAACTGCACAATTACATTACCTCATAATCAATTTCAAGAAACTCCTCGACTTCCGATAACCATCTGGACTCCACAAAGTTTTTATGGTCAGGATGTTCATTATAATATTTGTAATCTGCTTGAGAATCAAACTCCATTGAAAATCCAAAATCAAAATTATTCTTTTTGCTAACCTGACGCAAACACTCAAAATTCTTCACCGTTGAAATATTGGCAAGTTCTTTCCCTGCTTCTAAAAACAGCAATTCCTCTTTCGAGCCAGCATCATGTTTCAATCTAAATACAACAGTATGACGTATCATTAGTATCTTCCTTTTTATTTAAGTGGTAAGTATATCCCAATCAACATATCAATTTTATTGGAACTTCTCAGCCCAGGTTTTAACTCCCTGCATAATCATCTCTACAGATATAGTGCCCACAAACAATGCAGTTATTCATCCAGCAATCTCAATATATCTCTGAATTAAAGGTTCTTTTTTTGGTTTGGCATAATCATGTAAAAATTTAAGACCAATCATTATAAAAATGGATACCATGATTGCTGTCACTACAGCTATACAGGCCATTACGGGATCCTGTCGCTTACCGATTATCACACTTGCACTTATTGTTCCAGGACCAATAAGAATTGGCATAGCTATTGCTCCTGCAAGTTGCTGAGAATCTTCTCGCAATATTTCAATAACTTTCGGTCCCCGAAAAACAAACTGAAGTCCTATCAGCAGAAAAACCAAACCTCCAAAAATCTGAAATGATGCAAAATTAGCCTGAAGAACATTAGAAAAAACAGCATCTCCCAGCAAAGCAAAACAACAAAATATCACTATAGAAATCATACCAGCTCTAATCAAAACCCGTGAAAATTCTTTCTTATCAAGTTTTTCGACAACATCAATCAGGTAAATGATCAATAGAAAAGGGTTCAAAAGTACAAATAGTAATGCCGTCGTTCTAAAAAATCCATCATAATATCTTGTTTGTGTTACAGAGAACAATTCCTATTGAAATGCTCGTAACATTATACTCCTCTTTACCCCGAACCTTTAGTTCTTTTCACCATAAATATTAATTAAATTTAAGTGATTTTTCATAATTCAGGTTATTCATTTATAGGTTAATAATAAAAAACAGCTAAAATAGCTATCTTCAATGTATAAGCATTATATGGCATTTTCATTAAAATGCAACCTTTTTCATAAAAATTGAACAACAACTTCCAAATCAAAATAGCATACGTCAATATTTTTTTGTTAATGAGCGTTCAACATCAAAGACAATACACTTCCCCTACCCCAAAAACAGTAGAAGCTTTTTGGGGTAACGCAACGACCTTCGTTGCAAGTGCACATGGGAACACCAATCTCCAGCTCGGGCATAATAAAAAAATGTGTGCAACGAATTCCACTCTTTTTAATCGTGGATGTTTTATTTGATTGCATCTTTTTGTAGTTTTTGGTTTAATAAACATGTTTATGGAAAGCCTCCGGAGGTATTTATTTGTAATATTTCACACGGAGGCACAAGAGAGCACAGAGAAATGAATTTGCAGCGTTAATGGACTTGTCGAGCCATAGGAACTAGGATTATTGCCGAAAAAGGCTGACGGCTCGAAATAGCATTGATCACTGATTCTTCATGCTTACGACAGTGTCGGAGCTTGTTAATCCTGAGTCCTTGGTCATTTAGTCCTGCAACAAAATGGCTCTTCAAAATCAACCAAGAAAATAATTAATTTAAGGTGAAAAATGAATAACGATGATGAATATGTAGATGATGAGTATTTTGGCGACGACTATTTCAAGGATATTGTTGAGCCTGGAGTGTTTACTCAATGGCAAGAAGTAGATATAGAAATATATGACTTTACTGACTTAGGCATGAACGTAATAATAAATGATGAGTATATTGGATTGGTTTATCAAAATGAGATTTATGACAATTACCAACCAGGACGAAAACTCAAAGCATTTATAAAACTTGTCAGAGAAGATGGAAAGATTGATGTTTCGCTGCAACCTAAAAAAGGCACGCTTATTGTTTCAACTACTGATAAAATTTTGGAACATCTTAAGGTTGCTGGTGGAAAATCTGAGTTTACCGACAAAAGTTCTCCAGATGATATAAAACGAGAATTTAAAGTCAGTAAAAAAGTGTTTAAGCAAGCAATAGGTAGACTATATAGGGAACACAAAATAAACATTACAGACAAAGGGATAGAGCTGGTCTAAAGAAAATGTAAACGGTAAATGGTAAACCATTGTTTTCAATATCCAATAACCAACAAGGAATACCCAATGTCCAAGGTAGGACACTCCGTGGGGAGGAGCCAATTCAATTAAAAATTAAGGATTAATAATTGCAGAAGTTGCTACGCTCTTGTTGTGTATATTTGTGTGATAACGGGGGCGTTATCGCACCTGGGAGAAAGAGGAGAAAATAAACGTCCAACATCGAACGCTCAACGTCCAATGATGAATGCAAGAACAGTCGCGGGCAGTCATTAGGGTCTTTAAAGTCCTTAGGAAGAGAAACCACTTCCCTACTTTTCTGAACGAGAAACAATCCCCATAAGCTTGTATGTCAGAAGTGCAGCAGAGAAATCATATGCATGAAAATTTTGTACGGGCGAGAATTCAACAACATCAAATCCAACGATATTTCTCTGCTTTGCAACGGACTCAAAGATATTCAATGTCTGATACCATCCAAGTCCACCTGGTACCGGTGTACCCGTGCCTGGAAAAACAGATGGATCTATTCCATCAATATCCAATGTGAAAAAAACATTTTTAGGAAAATCCTTGGGCAGTTCTATGCTTTGAATATTTTGCGTAACCAGTTCCTCGGCATCTTTAAAATGGATTTCAAATTTCTTTCGTGTCTCAACCTCTTCTTCACAAAGAGCTCGAACACCTAGTTGATAGACAGGGATGTTAAGGTCAATGACTCTCTTCATGACAGATGCATGACTTAAAGGATTCCCTTCGTAGGCTTCCCTTAAATCGGCATGTGCATCAATCTGAACAACTCCGACATCTTCAATGCCTGCGGAAATAAGTCCACGTATTACACCGCTGGTTATTGTGTGTTCCCCACCCAAAACAACAGGTATACTTCCTAAATCAACAATATTGTTAACTGCTTTGCTTATATTCTCCAATACGGTCTCTGCACCTTTTGAACAATCAATCGGTTCACAGGTATGAATCCCCATTGCTGATGGATTGGATTTCCCATCCCACGTTTCAAGCTGATATGACGCTTCCAAAATAGCCTCTGGTCCCATAGCAGTACCTGTCTGATATGACACTGTTTTTTCATAAGGCACGGGCAGTACAGCAAAAGCCGAATCCTTAAGAGAACACGAATCAATCTCTGAAGCTAAAAATGTTGTATAATTATTCTGCATATTAAGAAAGTCTCCCTTTAAAATCATTGTAACCAAACTGTTTTATAACATCCAATTTCCCTGTTTCGGAATTCCAGACAGCAATCGACGGCAAATTTATACCATTGAAGGTTGTAGTTTTTACCATTGTATAATGAGCCATATCTTCAAAAATCAGACGTTGACCAACCATAATTGGTTCATCAAAACTATATTCACCAATTACATCCCCTGCCAGACAGCTCTGCGAGCCAAGTCTATAAGTATATTCTTTTTCTTGAGGCATACCACTACCTGTTATATCTGCTCTATATGGCATTTCAAGAGTATCAGGCATATGACATGTGGCAGATGTATCCAGTATAAGATACTTAATATCTCCACTTTGTATTATATCCAGAACTTCACTGACCAGAATTCCCGTACCTATGGCAACAGCTTCTCCTGGTTCAAGAAATACCTGTACATTATATTTGTCAGAAAATGTTTGTATGCAGTTAATCAATTCATCAACTTCATAGTCAGGTGCAGTAATATGATGACCACCACCAAAATTCACCCATTCCAAAGATTCAAATAGATCTGAAAATTGTTTTTCTACAGCAATTAATGTTCTATAAAGAGGCTGAAAGTTCTGTTCGCAAAGTGTGTGAAAGTGCAGTCCCGAGACCAAAGAGAATGCTGACTTAAACTCATCTTGAGTAAGATATCTATCTAGTTCCTGTCTAGTTGTACCAAGCCTTGAACCCGGCGCGCATGGATCATAAAGAGGTACATCCCCTTCTGAATGTTCAGGATTAATCCTCAAACCAAACTTAAGCTTAGGACGTCTCTTTTGTGCTTCACGACAAATCAACTCAAAACGCATTAGCTGTGAACAACTGTTGAATACGATATGATTTGCAAAATCCAGAAGCTTTTTCAAATCAGGCTCGGTATATGCAGCCGAAAAGACATGAATCTCTCCGCCATAATACTCCTGCCCAAGTTTTGCTTCATGCAGACCGCTTGCACATATCCCGGAAAGATATTCCGTTGTATGTTTTGCAAACGACCACATTGAAAATGCTTTCAGTGCATGCAGAACTTTCGCGCCACTTTTCTCTTCAACATCGTGTAGAATTCTTAAGTTGCGTATCAATGCCACTTCATCAACCACAAAACATGGTGATGGAAGCATTGACAACTCTAATGATGTAAAATCCGTAAACTGCATAATATTTTCTTTTCTTTTGGCTTACCCCACGGAAACCGTGACAATGCCTTAATTTTTAATTGAAATAGTAAGCCATACCTAAGGGGGGGGTATATGGAGTCCGCTCCTCTTCAACGATGGGATCAATATAAATATGCGTTTTCATTTTACACTTACTAGATCCGTTTCATAATCTAAATCTCAAATATATATGTTGTCACTATAATATAAACAACAAAAATTGTCAATAGGTGAAACCAAGATTAAAGAGCAAACCCTATTTTTCTGGTTGAATGTTATTCTCAGGCGGTCAACGCCCGCCGGTACAGATGCCAATTTGAAAAACAACCCTTAAACTGTAGATTCATGCTGTAGCGACGGGCGTTGACCGTCGAAAATATATTTTTCACGTTTTCCACCTGCAAGCTGGAAGCTTACGTTACCTAAAGACACTGCAAGCTGGAAGCGTGCGTTACCTCGGGGTAGCACAACCTTCTAGGTTGTTGGCGTTCTACACTTGCAACGAAGATCGTTGCGTTACCGCAGGGAATGTGTCACCCTTTCAGGGTTTATTTGTGGGAGGATGGCTAACCACGGGTTTACACCCGTGGCTATATGCTGCCGCTCCGTTGGAGCCAAAACTGCAATAAACATTTTTTATAATAATCTTCTACCGATTTGAGATTAAAGAAATGACAACCTTATTGCAGACCACGCTGCCATTTTGCATCCTTAAAGCAAAATGACGGCNTGGACTGCAATAAATTAATCTGTGNAAATCTGCGTAATCTGTGGACAAACATCTTCTCTTCTCTTAATTAGTGAGGAACCGACCAACGGGAGATAGGCTGGAGTTTACGACAGCAATGAGTGCAACGAATGGCCAATTAGCGAAAATTCGGCCTGCCTGTGCATTGCTCGCACGCAGACAGGTGACCAAAACTCTTTCCAACGGGTTTACACCCGTGGCTACATGCTATCGCTCCTTCAGAGCTAAACTCTCTTCTCTTCTGTCTTCTTCGTGCTCTTTGCGCGTAGGACATTCGCGATGCTCATTGCTTCACCCTGTTGTTTATCTTTAATGGTTAAAGCCTCTCTCGCAGGCTCGAGTCATGCGAGAAAATTCTTCTCTTTGTTTCTTTTAATAATCTGTGTAAATCTGCGAAATCTGTGGATAAATCATTAATCAAGTTTGAATTCATCCAGCTCAACAACTTTCCAAGGCAATCCATAACTATTCATAGCATCCATAAAAGGATCTGGGTCAAACTGCTCCATATTGAAAACCCCTGGTTTCAGCCATTTACCTTCAACCATCATCTTTGCACCAATCATTGCCGGAACACCTGTTGTATATGAAATAGCCTGAGACTTAACTTCAGCATAACATGCTTCATGACTACATATCTGATAACAGTACATGATTTTTTCTTTTCCATCTTTGATTCCTCGAACCACTGAACCAATACATGTGTTACCCTTTGTGCGTGGACCAAGAGTTGATGGATCCGGAAGTAATTTTGCAAGGAACTGGATAGGAACAATTTTTTGTCCATTATATTCAACCGGTTCAATACCTGTCATTCCTACGTTACCTAAGACTTCAAGATGTTTCAGATAGTTCTCTGAAAAACTCATCCAGAACTGAGCTCTTTTCAAAGTTGGAAAGTTTGCAGTAAGTGACTCCAGCTCTTCATGATACATTCGATATATTGAGAACTCTCCAACACCATCAGGACATGTAAATGCGGCCTTCTTACTCATTGCAGGTGTTGTAACAAATTCACCATCTTCCCAGTGGCGACACTCGGCTGTAACTTCACGAATGTTAATCTCCGGATTAAAATTGGTTGCAAAAGCATAACCATGATTGCCTCCGTTAACATCAATTATATCAAGCTCATGAATCTCATCAAAATAGTGCTTTTTGAGATAAGCAGTAAACACGTTAGTTGCTCCAGGATCAAAACCGCTGCCTAGAAGTGCGGTTAACCCTGCTTGCTTAAATTTATCCTGATATTCCCACTGCCACTTATATTCAAATTTGGCGGTGTCAAGCGGTTCGTAGTTTGCTGTATCCATATAATGTACACCAGCTTCCAGACATGCATCCATAATTGTCAAATCCTGATAAGGAAGTGCAACATTAAGTACCATAAAAGGCTTCTCTTTTTTCAGTAATGCAGCAAGCTCAGGAACATTATCAGCATTCACCTGCGCAGTGCGAATGTCCACTCCTGTTTTTTCCTTCACGCTTTCAGCAATTTTTTTACATTTCTCTTCTGTTCTGCTTGCAAGAATGATATCAGAAAAAGTATCACTCTGTTGTGCACATTTGTGAACAACAACATTTCCAACGCCACCGGCGCCAATAATCATAATTTTTGTCATTAGTACTCCTCTTTTTCAAAGTATGTATAGCCATCAAGGCTTTCTTTAAACGCTTTCATCATCTGTTTTCTTCTAGGTGCAGTTATCCTGCCTTCACTCACTGCATTTTCACAGCGCTTTCTGAATTCTTCAGTCATAAGTTTAGTGTCGTATTCCACGTACGATAACACATCTGCAATACTATCACCATGAAATTCTTGTTCAAATGAAAAGTTTCCATCATCGTGAATCTTAACACTCACCACATTCGTATCACCAAAAAGATTATGAAGATCTCCAAGGGTTTCCTGATAGGCTCCAACAAGAAAAACTGCAAGATAATACTCTTCATCATCTTTTAGAGTATGTAGAGGAATGGCACTCTTAATTCCATCAGGCGTAGTAAACAAATCTATTTTCCCATCGCAGTCACATGTAATATCTGCAATTATAGCCTCTCTCGTCGGCTCTTCGTTGAGACGATGAATTGGCATCACAGGTAAAACCTGATCAATTGCCCAAACGTCAGGCAAAGATTGAAACAGACTGAAATTACCATAATATACATCTGAAAGTAACTCTGAAAGATTTTCGAGCTCTTCTGGCACCCTTTCTCTCTTACTTGCAAATCCTGCGACCTTGTCAAGAATAGATAATGTAAGATTATCTCCAATTGCCACATGACTTAAAGAGATTAGCCCCTGGTAAAAAAGATAGCGAAATTCATCACGATAATGCAATGCGTCGTTATAGCAAGTCTGATAATTTTTGGCATTTATAATTTCATTAACTTCCCAGAGATTTGAAAGTACTTCATGGTGATCTTCAGGCAACTTACTTGGAAGAGACGCCGGTCTATGATCTCGCACATCCAGAATATTAAATATAAGCAGAGAAGAACAGGCTACAATCGAACGTCCAGACTCTGTCACAATAACAGGATGCTTTATATCCAAAGGATTTAGACACTCTGTAATAGTCTCAACTATATTTACACAGTATTCATCCATTTCATAGTTCATACTATGGGTTCTGTTTTCACGTAACCCCTCATAATCAATTGCAAGTCCACCACCTAAATCGAGGTATCCCATAGGTGCACCTTCCTCTACCAAACCAATATAGAAACGACATGTTTCCAAAACACCACTTCTGATACTACGAATATTAGGTATCTGAGACCCAAGATGACAATGCAGAAGTTGAAGACAATGGAGCATATCTGCCTGCTTAAGTTCTTCCAAAACCTTAACTAAAAAGGTAGTTGAAAGACCAAAAATAGAACGATCTCCACTGTTGTTATTCCAGTGTCCATCAACTTTTACAGTTGAACGCATACGCACCCCCAGCAATGGTTCTATTCCCAGCCTACGGCTGCACTCTAAAATCACAGGAAGCTCTGTCGGTCTTTCCAGAACAAAAAAACATTTAATTCCCATCTCTTTGGCATAAAGTCCAAGTTCAATAAATTCAGAATCTTTATGACCATTGCATATAATAAGACTCTTTTCATCTTTAAGTTTTGTAAGGGCAATAATCAGTTCTGCCTTGCTGCCCGCCTCAAAACCATGATTATATGTACTTCCGAAATCGGCAATCTCTTCGATAACATGACACTGCTGGTTTACCTTTATAGGAAAAACTCCCCTGTAAACATTCTGATAATCATATAAAGCAATCGCCCTATGAAAAGATTCATTAAGAGATTTTATTCTGTCATCCAAAAGATTTGCCACCCTTAGAACAGCAGGCATGTCCATACCGCGTTCCTGCATTCCTTCTACTATATCTATAATTGGAACTGCAACCTTTGATGACTTAAATGGTTTTATAACAATATTTCCATTGTCAGAAATATCAAAATATTCTGCGCCCCAATTATGGATACCATAAAGCTCTTTGCTCTGTTCTATGCTCCACTCACTATTTTCTTGCTGTTCAACGGTTGATGCACCCATCTTTCAGACACCCTTCATTGTGTATAACCAAAAACATATTTCTGATCTTTTCAATATCAAAAATATAAAGTAAAAATTATTATATAAAATTAGTACCACCATTATTGTCAAATGATAATAATATAAACCTTAATTCTATGAAAACTGACAAGTTAATGCAACTTGTTTTATCTAAAAAAAGAAAAAAATATTTAAATATTTTTATGACCAATACTATAGTAAAGAATGGTATCCGAAAACTAAGCTTGTTTTTCTGGTTGAAAACAGTTCCCAGGCGGTCAACCTGCCTGTGCGGTGTACGCACGCAGACAGGCGCCCGCCGCTACAGATACCAATTTGAAAAACAATCCTAAAACTGCACATTCATGCTGTAGCGACGGGCGTTGACCGTCGAAAATAATTTATTATTATTCCGATCACCAGCCTTCGCTCTTCGAGACTACGGCTCGGCAGGCAGATCGGACGTTACATTACTTGCAAATAATGCTGTTTGAAAAAAATGTAGAGTCGGCTCTGCCTGCCTGTGCGTAGCACGCAGACAGGTGAGCCGAGAAATAGATCAACCGTAAAATCAAGGAATAATTGAAAACGAGAATAATCCAACTTGACCCAACCGTATCACTATCGTATCATTCCTGAATTAAAACTTTACAAAGGAAAACAGGCTCTTTCTCAAAATGAGTGGGTAACTCTAAAAAAAATAAAAAATAAAAACGACAGGATTACCCCTCCGTCACGCTTCGCATGCCACCTCC
>JGI1221J11331_1000126_pt1 | contig 22624 bp, 19 predicted proteins | sample LakVidmifraction_4_FD_11331 | JGI IMG/M metagenome (IMG submission 11331) | reverse complement strand
GGAAACAAATCTTTCTATTCAGTTAAAGACGGTGCGAAATATTACTATTCAATTCCATCGAAAAAACAGGAAAAAATACCTGGGCAAGACAGTTTCATTATTCTTAATAATATAAGAGAAGCAAAAACCATTTGGTCAAATCCGGGAGCTTCCATACAACATTTAGGTGATGGTGTTTTAAATATTGAATTTCAATCTAAAATGAATACGTTAAGTGGCGAAGTTTTACAAGCCATTAACAAAGGAATTGATTTGGCAGAAACAGAATACGATGCTGTGATCTTAGGAAATCAAGGAGCTAATTTTTCAGTTGGCGCCAATTTAGGAATGGTTTTTATGATGGCTGTTGAGCAAGAATATGATGAACTTAATTACTCAGTAAAATATTTTCAGGATACAGTAATGCGTTTGCGCTATTCTTCTTGTCCAACCATTATTGCGCCTCACGGTTTAACTTTTGGAGGGGCATGTGAAATGAGTATGCATGCAGATAAAGTTATTGCAGCTGCAGAAACTTATATCGGTTTGGTTGAATTTGGTGTTGGGATAATTCCTGGAGGCGCTGGTTCAAAAGAGATGGCTTTAAGAGCTTCTGAAGGCGTTTTAAAAGACGATGTGAAATTAAATAAACTGCGTGATTACTTTATAAATGTGGCTATGGCGAAAGTGGCAACTTCTGCTTATGAAGCATATGATTTAGGGTTCTTTAAAGAATATAAAGATATTGTTGTGGTAAACAAGGACCGTCAAATTGCAACAGCCAAAAGGCACGCCATTCAACTTTTGCAAGATGGTTATACCCAACCAGTTCCTAAAAAAGCATTGGTTTACGGACAACAGGCTCTGGGAATGTTTTTAGTAGGAACCGATAGTTTGGAAAAAGGTCATTACGCTTCTGAGCACGATAAAAAAATAGCCAATAAATTAGGTTATGTGATGGCAGGTGGAAATTTATCAGAACCAACTTATGTTTCAGAACAATATTTATTAGATCTCGAACGTGAGGCATTTATGAGTTTGTGCACTGAGCGCAAAACTTTAGAGCGAATTGAGCACATGTTAAAAACCGGAAAACCATTACGTAATTAGTATTTAAAAGTTGAAAGTTAAAAAGTCTAAAGTTCTTTTTTAATTTTTAACCCACAACTTAAAACTAAAAATTTAAAACTTAAAAAAAATGAAAACAGCATATATAGTACAAGGATATAGAACGGCAGTGGGAAAAGCACCAAAAGGTGTTTTCAGGTTTAAACGGCCTGATGAGCTCGCCGCTGAAACTATTGAACATTTATTGAAAGATTTTCCGCAACTGGATAAACATCGAATAGATGATGTCATGGTAGGAAACGCCATGCCAGAAGCAGAACAAGGATTGAATATTGGACGGTTAATTTCATTAATTGGATTAAAAATTGATGATGTTCCAGGAATGACCGTAAATCGTTTTTGCGCATCAGGTATAGAAACTGTTAGCATTGCCGTAGCTAAAATACAATCCGGAATGGCCGATTGTATCATTGCAGGCGGTGTAGAAAGTATGAGTTACATTCCTATGGGCGGTTATCGTCCGACTCCCAATTATAAAGTTTCAAAAGAAGGTCACGAAGATTATTATTGGGGAATGGGTTTAACTGCGGAAGCCGTGGCAAAACAATTTAAAGTTTCTCGTGAAGACCAAGATGAATTTTCTTTTAATTCTCATATGAAAGCTTTAAAAGCTCAGGCTGAAGGTACATTTAATGATGATATTGTTCCAATCACTGTCGAAAATATTTTCTTAGATGAAAACAGCAAAAAACAAACTAAAAATTACACTGTTACATCTGATGAAGGTCCTCGTAAAGGAACTACAGTTGAAGCATTATCAAAATTACGTCCGGTTTTTGCCGCAGACGGAAGTGTAACTGCAGGGAATTCATCACAAATGAGTGATGGCGCTGCCTTTTTATTGGTGATGAGTGAAGAAATGGTAAAGGAACTTAATATAGAACCTATCGCTCGAATGGTTTCTTTTGCCGCCGTGGGTGTTGAACCCCGTATTATGGGAATTGGGCCTGTAAAAGCGATCCCGAAAGCATTGAAACAAGCAAATCTATCATTAAAAGATATTGATTTAATTGAACTTAATGAGGCGTTTGCTTCTCAATCTTTAGCAGTAATGCGTGAGCTCAACATCAATCAGGAAATTGTAAATGTGAATGGTGGCGCTATAGCTTTAGGGCATCCTCTTGGTTGTACAGGCGCTAAACTTTCTGTGCAGTTATTTAATGAAATGCGCAGAAGAAAGAGCAAATACGGCATGGTGACCATGTGTGTTGGAGCAGGACAAGGTGCAGCTGGAATTTATGAATTATTAAAATAAACCAATCGGGCTTTTTTTATTAAGAGCCAATTAACAAAACTTAAACATCAATTAAAAAATGGGAACAACAAAAGGAGGCGAATTTCTAATCAAAGAAATTAAATCGGAGGATATTTTTGTATCAGAAGAGTTCAATGAAGAACAAAAAATGATGAAGGATGCCGTTATTGAATTTATAGACCGCGAAGTATGGCCACATAAAGAACGATTTGAAAAGAAAGATTATGCATTTACCGAAGAAGTGATGCGTAAAGCTGGAGAAATGGGATTTTTAGGCGTTTCGATACCTGAGGAATATGGAGGAATTGGGATGGGATTTGTTTCAACTATGTTGGTTACCGACTACATCTCATCAGCAACAGGCTCTTTGGCAACAGCTTTTGGAGCGCATACTGGAATTGGAACCATGCCAATCTATTTATATGGAACAGAAGCACAAAAACAAAAATATTTACCTTTATTAACTTCAGGCGAAAAATTTGGTGCCTATTGCTTAACAGAACCAGGAGCCGGTAGTGATGCCAATTCAGGAAAAACTACAGCCCAATTAACTGCCGACGGAAAACACTATAAAATTAACGGACAAAAAATGTGGATTTCCAACGCAGGTTTTGCTGAAATTTTTATTGTTTTCGGCCGTATAGAAAATGATAAAAATATCACGGCATTCATTTTGGAGTATGATAAAAACAATCCTAACGGTGTTGCCCTTGGAGAAGAAGAAAATAAACTTGGAATTACGTCATCCTCAACGCGTCAGGTGTTTTTTACAGATACTTTAATTCCTGTTGAAAATATGTTATCAGAAAGAGGAAAAGGATTTAATATTGCTTTAAATTCTTTAAATGTAGGTCGAATAAAATTAGGCGCAGCTTGTACAGATGCCAGTCGTAGAATTATTACGGAATCCGTGAAATATGGAAATGAACGTTTCCAGTTCAAAGTGCCAATTTCAAGTTTTGGTGCCATTCAGAAAAAATATGCTGAAATGTGTGCTAAAACTTTTGTATTAGATGCAGGAAGTTACAGAGCCGCAAAAGATATTCAAAATACTATTGATACTCACTTAGCAAACGGAAAATCACACGAAGAAGCAGAATTAACGGCTTTTAGTGAATTTGCTATTGAATGTGCAATTCTAAAAGTTTATGGTTCAGAAGTTTCACAATTTGTTTCGGATGAAGGTATCCAAATTTTCGGTGGAATGGGATTCTCTAAAGATACTCCAATGGAAAGTGCTTGGAGAGATGCTCGTATAACCAGAATTTACGAAGGAACAAATGAAATTAACCGATTGTTAACTGTTGGAATGTTGCTTAAAAAAGCGATGAAAGGTGAAATCGATTTAATGACTCCAGCAATGGAAGTTGGCAATAGTTTAATGGGAATTCCATCGTTTGAAACTCCTGACTTTTCTGTTTTATTTTCAGAAGAAAAAGAAATGATTGCCCGATTGAAAAAATCCTTTTTAATGATTTCAGGGAAAGCGGTACAAAAATATGGAATGGATTTAGAAAACCATCAACAATTAATTTTAGCCGCTGCCGAAGTAATGATTGAAATTTATATGGCAGAATCAGCGATCTTAAAAGCAGAGAAAATCGTAAAATTAACTTCAGAAAAAGAAGCTGAAGTTCAAATCGCCCTAGCGAAATTGAACTTGTACAATGCTATTGATAAAATAAACGTCTTCGGTAAAGAAGCAATTTTATACTTTTCTGAAGGTGATGAACAACGCGTGATGCTTATGGGTCTAAAACGTTTTACCAAATACGTTAATAATCCAAATCCGATTGCATTGCGAAACGTAATTGCTGAAAAACTAATTGCCGAAAATAAATATTGCTTTTAGTACTTAATTATTTAACAAAACACCAGTTAAAAGCTGCAACAAAAATGTTGCAGCTTTTTTTTTGGTAAATCGATTAAAATAATCATTTTTTTTGTAAATTTATAGTAGATTTCAACAAATCACACCACCCCAATTGTTTCATTATTAAAGTAATAAATATGAAAAATAACATTGGAATTTGGATAGACACCCACCAAGCTGTGGTTATCAAGCTCTTAAACGGTGAACACACCGTTAAAACAATTGAATCCAATATTGAAACCAGAGAACGCATCCCTGGAGAGTCAAAAAAATATGGACGATTTGGAGGGCAGTACATGACTTTTGAAAAAAATCGGGAGAACAAAAAAATAGAGCAAACCAATCAGTTCCTTAAAATATTATTGAATGAAATTGAAAATTGTGATGCTGTTGTGCTATTTGGGCCATCAATCATGAAAACCATTTTTGAAAAGGAAATTAAAAACAATTTAAACCTTATTGGAAAACTTGTCGGGGTTTTTGATGCAGATTCAATGACTGAAAATCAAATTTCGGCTTGGGTTAAAGATTTTTATAAAAAATAATATCTGCCGAAAATATACTTATGGAACAATTTTCGCTAATACCATTTTAAGAACTAAACTTTAGCAATTATTTATTTTAACATTTTATGGTTTTGAATGTGCACAAATTATCATGTATATTTGAAAATCTGTAATTTATAAACTTAATTTCATGCAAATAAAACCAATTCTAATTTCAATTTCATTGCTGATTTCATGCTTTAGTTGGGCTCAAAAACCAGGCATTGACATCATCAAAACAAAAAACGGCACCTTACAAATTCAACCCATTTTACATAGTAGTTTGGTGTTAACATATAACAATAAAACAATTTATGTAGATCCGTATGGAGGTGCAAAATTGTACAAAGGAATAAATGCGCCTGACATCATTTTAATTACTGATATTCATGGAGATCATTTAGATTTCAAAACATTGGATTCCATCAACACTTCAAAGGCAATTTTTATTCTTCCTCAAGAAGTTGCGCATAAATTGCCTAAAAAATATGGGTCTGAAATTGTAATCCTTCAAAACAGACAAGGAGTTCACCGGTTGGGTTTTTTCATATCTGCAATTCCAATGTATAATTTACCTGAGGAAACTAGTTCCAAACACCCAAAAGGCAGGGGAAATGGTTACCTTTTGACAATTGACGACAAACAAATTTATATATCAGGTGATACAGAGGACGTTCAGGAAATGAGAAAGCTTCAAAATATTGACATCGCTTTTGTTTGTATGAATTTGCCATACACGATGGATATCCATCAGGCAGCAAGTGCTGTTTTAGAGTTTCAGCCAAAAATTGTATATCCTTTTCATTACAGAGGACAAGATGGATTTAGTGATACAGAAGCTTTTAAGAAATTGGTAAATGCAAAAAATAAAAACATTGAAGTCCGATTAAGAAATTGGTATCCTAACCATTAGTTTTTTATCAATTCTTTGCCAATAGCACAATTCAAACACAGTTGCTTGTTGCAATAGTCGTTTTTTAACTGAAGCAGCGCTTGTGTTTCAAAAGCGGTGTTGCTTTTAATATTAAGTTCGTTGAATTTTGAAATAATCGCATTTTTTTCTGGTTTTATGTTGGCGATAATGGTAAGTGCCGAACTTATTTCATTTGTTCCTAAACTTTTTAAATACAAAAATTTCAAAGGAATAATGGTGTTTATCAGCAACAAATCAATAAATGGTTTTGTAAGTTTTTTTATGCTTTTTTTAGATGTGGTTTCAAAAGTATAATGCGTTTCCCAATAAGTTGATGTTGCTTCATCAAACAATTCGTAAAATTCTATAATAGTATCTGTTTCAATAATTTTAGAAAATAAATTTTGATGTCGGTTATAAATCATTGCCAATTGGGACAACCGAATTGTTGGGAAATTATTTGGCCGCAACCTAAAAAACTGAATTTGCCCATTCGAGATGGGTGTAAGCTGAAATTTTACCCTTAAATAATTGTATTCCTTTTTTAATTTTTTATAATATTCCGATTCATAATCATTTGAAAGCATTCCGGCTTGACCGAAAAATAAGGCTTCTAACTGTTCTAGATTATTGGAGACTTTTCTGGCAACAGAAAAATCAAATGAATTTGCAAAATTCAAGAAAGCCTCCGAATTTATTTTCAACCCAAAATTCTTCGCCAATAAAACAAACAATGCAGCTTCCCAATTGTTATTTAAATTTGTGACACTATGTTGAATTTGTTCCGACTTTTTTTCTAATCTTTCCACAAATAGCCTTTCAAGCCAATTGTTAAAAATAAAAGAATCAATGCCGGCAATGTCTTTTTCACAATTGATCCAGTTTTTATTTTTGCTGAAAAGTTGCTGATAATTGTTTAATAAATCCTTCGAAACATAATTTTTAAGTTCTAAAGTAGCGATGGGATGATTCGTTTTTCTAAAAACATCAACAGAATGTTCCCAAACCACATGCAAAATCACTGAATCGTAATTCTCATCACTTTCGTGATTGTGCGCATACCAATCGGATGAATTTAAATGAATTTCAACATTCCCTGCCCAAAGCTGATTGTTAATCTTTAATTTGGCATTTAGAAAATCGGGACCAGAATTCAGATTTTCAGTTCCTGCTGAAATAATTTCAATAATTTCAGCATTGGTGGACTTTAAATGATTGACCGAAAACAATTTAAGTTTCCACACAAAATGAAGTAAATTTTCTTTCATAGCAATTCAATAACAATTTATACCAATTAAACATTCAAATGTCGTATAAAATTAGTTTCTTTTTAGCTCATTTGTCGTCATAAAATGGAATCGTAGCTATGGCTATGCTTAAACCAGCCTGCCGGCCAGCAGGTTTTATTTCTAAACTGAACTAAAAATAATTCAAATTTTTAATACAACATTTAAAAATTCAATTGGTATTAAAAGTATACAATTTCTTTTAGTAAAAAAAATTGAATCCGAAAGTTACCCGTTTTCGGTATTTTTTATATTATTTTTGTTGTTTAAATTTTAAATAATTAAATAAATGAACATTATCAATAGTTTAGAATGGCGATATGCCACCAAAAAATTTGATCCTTCAAAAAAATTAACAATACCTCAAATTGAAACGCTAAAAAAAGCTTTTAACCTCACTCCAACTTCATTTGGCTTGCAACCTATAAAAATGATTGTTATTGAAAATAAAGAACTTCAAGAAAAATTTGTGGAATATTGCTATTCTCAACGTCAGGTTGCTGATGCTTCTCACCTATTGGTTTTATGCATTGAAAATGATACCACAATAGAGGATGTTAAGGCTTATTTTGATTTGGAAATGGAAATTAGAGGAACTTCAGAAGCCGTAATTTCTGATTTCAGAAATCAACTTGTTGGTATGTACAAAAACAAAACTTTAGAAGAAAAACAATTATCGGCAACATATCAAACTTATATTGCATTGGGAAATTTAATGACTGTTTGCGCTGTTGAAAAAATTGACAATATTCCTATGGAAGGATTTATGCCTGAAAAAATTGATGAATTGTTAAATTTACCGTCACAAAATTTAAAATCCGTATTATTGATGCCTGTTGGCTTTAGAGCTGATGACGACCTTATGAGCACCATGAAAAAAGTCAGAAAACCTTTAAGCGAAACCATAATAGAAATATCATAAAAACCCAAACAACAAGAAAATGACAAAAGATATAAGAGCACTTGAACCTACTGAACTTTGGAATAATTTTGCCGATTTAAATGCGGTCCCAAGGGGTTCTAAAAAAGAAGAAAAAGTAATACAATTTATGGTTGATTTTGGAAAAAAATTAAACCTAGACACTATAGTTGATCCTGTTGGAAATGTGATTATCAAAAAACCTGCTTCAAAAGGCATGGAAAATCGCAAAACAGTTGTATTGCAATCGCACCTAGATATGGTGCACCAAAAAAATTCAGATACCAACTTTAATTTTGATACAGACGGAATCAAAATGGTTATTGATGGAGATTGGGTTCGTGCCGACGGAACAACGTTAGGCGCAGATAATGGCATGGGAGTTGCCGCAATTATGAGCATTTTAGCTTCAAAAACCATTAAACATCCTGCGATTGAAGCTTTGTTAACTATTGATGAAGAAACCGGAATGACTGGAGCTAAGGGCTTACAGGCAAATTATTTAAACGGTGAAATATTGTTAAATTTAGACACTGAAGATGATGATGAAATTGACATTGGATGTGCCGGCGGCATTGATGTCACTGCTGATAATACTTATCATGAAGTTGGCGCTCCTGTAAACAGCGGCGGATTTTCAATTTCAATTACTGGCTTAAAAGGAGGTCACTCAGGAATGGACATCCATAAAGGATTGGGAAATGCCAATAAAATAATGAACCGTTTATTATACGAAACAAAAGATTTTATAAGAATTTCGGAAATTAACGGCGGTAGTTTGCGCAATGCCATTCCAAGAGAAAGTTTTGCGACTATTTCAGTTGCCGACGTTAGAAAAGATGCTTTTATTAAAAAAGTAAATATAATTGCAAAAGAAATTAAAACTGAACAATCAACTGTTGACCCTAATTTAGAAATTAAAATTTCTGAAGTGGCTAAACCTGAAAGAGTGATGACAACCATAAGTCAAAATACCTTGCTCAATGCAATTTATACAGCACATAATGGTGTTTACAGAATGAGTCATGACATGGAAGATTTGGTAGAAACTTCAAATAATGTTGCCCGTATAATTGTTAAGGATGAAAGTATAAAAATCTTGTGTTTAACAAGATCTTCCGTTGAATCATCAAAATTTGATTTGGCAAACGCACTGAAAGCTGCCTTTGAAATGGCAGGATACACCGTTACATTATCAGGTTCCTATCCGGGATGGAAACCAAATGTAACCTCTCCAATTTTAAAGACATTGTCCGAAACCTACGAAAAACTTTTTAATGAAAAAGCCAATGTTGTGGCATGTCATGCCGGCTTGGAATGCGGTATTTTAGGAACCAATTATCCAGAAATGGATATGATTTCATTTGGCCCAACCATACAAGGCGCACATTCGCCCGATGAAAAAGCGAACATTAAATCTTCTCAAAAATTCTGGAAATTTTTACTGACAATTTTGGAAAATATTCCACTTAAAAAATAAAAAGCAAAAGGGGTTGATAATTTCAACCCCTTTTGCTTTTTTATCTCTTTGTTAACAATATAAACTTTCAAAAACCATAAATAATTGTATTTTTACGGCTTAAAATAATTGGACATTCTTTTATGGGAAAAATTATTGCAATCGCCAATCAAAAGGGTGGTGTCGGCAAAACTACAACCACTATTAACTTAGCCGCTGCTTTGGGGGTTTTAGAAAAAAAAGTATTATTAATTGATGCCGACCCGCAAGCAAATGCTTCATCGGGCCTTGGTATTTCAATAGAGGAAATTGAACTTGGAACGTATCAATTGTTGGAACATTCAATATCAGCAAAAGAAGCTATTATCCCTTCTAATTCACCAAATGTTGATATCATTCCAGCCCATATAGATTTAGTGGCTATAGAAATTGAATTGGTTGATAAACCAAAACGAGAGTATATGCTTAAGGAATCCCTGAAAGACATAAAAGATGATTACGATTATATCTTAATTGATTGTGCGCCTTCACTTGGATTAATTACGTTAAATTCTCTTGTTGCAGCCGATTCAGTAATCATCCCAATTCAATGTGAATATTTTGCATTGGAAGGTTTGGGTAAATTATTGAATACCATAAAAAGCGTCCAAAATATACACAATACCACTTTGGATATTGAAGGGTTGTTATTGACAATGTATGATTCCCGTTTACGTCTTTCAAACCAAGTGGTAGAAGAAGTTAAAAAACATTTCCAAAATATGGTTTTCAAAACCATTATTCAAAGAAACGTTCGGTTAAGCGAAGCACCTAGTTATGGCGAAAGCATTATCGCTTATGATGCAACCAGCACCGGTGCAGTAAATTATATTAACTTAGCTAACGAAATATTAAAACTGCATAGCAAGGATGGCAAAAGCAATTAAAAAACAAGCACTGGGAAGAGGATTATCTGCCTTATTGAACAATTCGGACATTACCTCCGCAGAAGATAAAAATGCGGATAAACTTGTTGGCAGTATTCTGGAAATTGATTTAGCTTTAATTGAAGTTAACCCTTTTCAGCCAAGAAGTCATTTTAACGAAGAATCGTTGCGAGAATTGGGAAGCTCTATAAAAGAATTGGGCGTAATTCAACCCATTACCATAAGAAAATTAGAAGGAAATAAATTTCAATTGGTATCGGGAGAACGAAGGTTTAGGGCGTCAAAATTAATTGGCAACACAACAATTCCTGCCTATATAAGACTTGCAAATGACCAGGAAATGCTTGAAATGGCATTGGTTGAAAATATACAACGTAAAGATTTAGATCCAATAGAAATAGCCCTCTCCTACCAAAGATTGATTGATGAAATTGATTTGACCCAAGAAGAAATGAGCAAACGTGTTGGAAAAAAGCGCTCAACCATTAGCAATTATTTACGATTACTAAAATTGGATCCAATAATTCAAACTGGTATGCGCGACGGATTTTTATCGATGGGACATGGCAGGGCGTTAATAAATGTTGAAAATACCGAAGACCAGTTAAGCATTTACGAAAAAATAATTCAACAAAAATTATCCGTTCGGCAAACCGAACAATTTGTTAAAGATTTAAAAGAAGGAACTGTCTCAAAACCTAAAAAACAGGTTCAAGAAGCTAAACTTCCTTCATTTGTAAGTGCCGGATTAAATACTTTCAGCAATTACTTTGGACATAAAATTGACGTAAAATTATCTGGAAAAGATAAAGGCAAAATCAGCATTCCGTTTCATTCGGAAGAAGATTTTAACCGAATTAAAAAATTACTGGAATAAGTGCTTAAAAAAAAATTATTTATCTGTTTAATTATTACCGCTTTAACGGTATTAAACAGCTATGCACAAAAAATTTCCAACGTAAAAATTAAAGGTACAATAAGTGCTTCCGCTGACAACTTTAAGCCACTTTCCCCTGCAAAAGCGGCATTTTATTCCGCTGTTTTACCCGGACTTGGACAAGCGTTCAACAAAAAATACTGGAAAATTCCGATTGTTTGGGCAGCAATGGGTTCCGGCATTTATTTCTATCATACAAATAACAATAACTTCATCAGGGCAAGAACAGCTTACAAATTAAGAATCAATGAAAAACCAGATGAATTTGATGGATTAAACGGGAATATATTTTTAACAAAAGACGCCTTAATTTCAGCTCAAAAATCGTATAAAAAAGACAGGGATTTATCGCTTCTTGTTACGGTTGGCTTATATGTTTTACAAATTGTGGAAGCGAGTGTCAATGCTCATTTGCTTCAACTTAATGTAGACAGTGATTTATCTGTTTCTCCCCAAATAATTTTTGATGAAACCAACAAAAAAGCAATTGTTGGAGCATCAGTCAATTTTAAATTCTAAACATGAAATGAGCATAACGGAAGCATGGCACAAAAAAAATGAAAAAACGCGAATTACATATGACCTATAAAAAACAATAAATACTTACATATGAAAATAGCTTTATTGGGTTATGGTAAAATGGGTAAAACAATTGAACAAATTGCGCTTCAAAGAGGGCATGAAATTGTTTTAAAAATTGATGAAAACAGTCTGTCGTATGATATTACTATTGCGGATGTGGCAATAGATTTCAGCATTCCTTCAGCAGCTTTCAAAAATATCTCAACCTGTTTAAACAATCATGTTCCCGTAATTAGCGGCACAACAGGCTGGTTAGAAAAATTCCCCGAAGCAACAGCGCTTTGCAAACAAAAAAACAGTGCTTTTATTTACGCTTCAAATTTTAGCTTAGGTGTAAATATATTCTTTGAATTAAACGCCTATTTGGCAAAAATGACGCGTAATTTAGAGCAATACACCATTTCTATAGAAGAAATTCACCATACCAAAAAATTGGATGCGCCAAGCGGCACCGCAATTACATTGGCTGAAGGAATTATTAAAAATTCTGATAAAGAAAGTTGGGCCTTGGGTGTAACAAACAAGGAAACTGAAATACCAATAATAGCAAAACGTATAGACGAGGTTCCGGGAACACATACAGTAGAATATAAATCGGCAGTAGACACAATAGCTATTAAACATACCGCACACAGCAGAGATGGTTTTGCTTTAGGAGCAGTTATTGCTGCAGAATGGCTTGTTGGAAAAACAGGTGTTTTTACAATGAAAGACGTTTTGGGCCTTAAATAATATTAAAAATTATTAATTATGACAATGATACAATGGTTTATATTTTTCTTGATTGTTCAAGTAATTCACTTTGCAGGAACATGGAAATTATACATAAAAGCAGGCAGAAAATCATGGGAAGCACTAATCCCGGTATATAATGCCATTGTGCTATTGAAAATATTAAAAAGACCAATTTGGTGGATCATTTTATTATTTATTCCTATTATCAATTTATTGATGTTCCCTGTAATTTGGGTTGAAACCGTAAGAAGTTTTGGAAAATACAAAACTATAGATTCGGTTTTGGCAGTTTTTACACTTGGTTTTTACATTTATTATTTAAACTATATTGCCGATGTTAACTATGTTGAAGACAGAAGTTTAAAATCAAGAACTGAAGTGGGAGAATGGGTGAGTTCCATTGTGTTTGCCATTGTTGCCGCAACAATTGTACACACCTATTTTATGCAGCCTTATACCATTCCAACTTCCTCTTTGGAAAAATCCTTATTGGTAGGCGATTTCTTATTTGTAAGTAAATTTCATTATGGTGCCAGAACACCAATGACTGTTGTAGCTGCGCCGATGGTTCATGATTCATTGCCATTAACAAAAGCAAAATCATATTTAAATAGTCCTCATTTACCATATTTCAGATTACCAGGTTTTGAAAAAATTAAACGAAATGAAATTGTCGTTTTTAACTGGCCTGTTGACACCGTTCGTTTTTTTAGAGACAGATCCAAAATTCACATAGACAAACCAATCGACAAAAAATCGAATTATGTAAAAAGATGTGTTGGTATTGCAGGAGATTCCTTGGAAATAAAAGAGGGTTATGTTTATATCAATGGAGAAAGAACTGTGCTTCCGGATAGAGCCCTTCCTCAATACATGCATAAAGTAGTCACAAGTGGCCAACAATTATCTGCCGCTACTTTGCAGAGATATAATGTTACCGAAGGACAATTTTTAGGAGAGTATTATATATTGAACCTGACGGATGAAAATGCTGGTAAACTCAAAAACAACCCATTAATTAAAAGTATTACAAAGCAAATTGCCCCAAAAGGCACATTTGAATCAAACATATTCCCTCATAACAAACAATACGCTTGGTCAATAGATAATTATGGTCCAATTTATATTCCTGAAGCAGGAAAAACAGTTGACTTAAACGCCAAATCGTTGCCATTTTACAAACGAATTATTGAAGTGTATGAAAATAATAATTTAACAACAAGCGGAGATGAAATTTTCATCAACGGAAAACTGGCAACCTCTTATACATTTAAACAAGATTATTATTGGATGATGGGTGATAACAGACATAATTCTGAAGATGCCCGCTATTGGGGTTACGTTCCTTTTGACCACGTAGTTGGAAAACCTGTGTTTATTTGGTTTAGCTGGGATACTAACGGCGAAGGAATTGCCAATAAAATAAGATGGGAACGTGTTTTTACCACTGTTCACGGAAGCGGAAAACCTGTTTCGTACTTGTATTATTTCTTAGGTGCTCTTGCTTTATGGTATGCTTTTAGCCTTTTCAGAAAGCGCAAAAAAGCCGAATAAATTTATGATTTTATTGCAACCTACCTATTTTTCATCAATACTGCAATATGTTGCGGTTGCAAATGCTGATGAAATTATTTTTGAAACAGAAGATAATTTTCAAAAACAGACCTTTAGAAACCGATGTTATATTTATACCTCTCAAGGGAAACATTTGCTAAATGTACCTGTTCAGCATTCCAAAGAAATTAAACAAAAAACGAAAGAGATAAAAATTGATTATAAAGATGATTGGCACAAGCAACATTTAAAAACCTTACAAACAGCCTACAGCTCCTCACCTTTTTATGAATTTTACATTGAAGATTTACTTCCAATTTTTGAAAAAAAAATACCTTTTTTATTGGATTTAAATTTCTTGGCACACGAAATTATCATGGATGCCTTACAGCTTGAAATTCCAACTAAAAAATCAACGGAATATGTTAAAGAGCCAAAGATCTTGGATTTAAGAAACTTGGCCGAAGACAAACCCAAAATAACTTATAAGCTTGAACGCTACATACAGGTTTTTTCTGAAAGTCATGGCTTCATATCCAATTTAAGCATCTTGGATTTACTTTTTATGGAAGGTCCAAATGCGCTTAACTACCTGAAAACACAAAAAATTAATTTTTAGTTTTGGAAATTATTCGATTCATAACGCATTACGGCATGCACTTTTTACTTCCGGGTGCCATCGCCTTTTATTTCTTTAAAGAAAACTGGAAATGGGTTTGGCTAATTCTTGTTTTAACAATGCTGGTAGATTTAGATCATTTATTTGCAACTCCCATTTTTGATCCAAACAGATGCAGTATTAACAATCATCCGCTTCACTCCTATTATGCCATTTTCATATATTTTTTAATGCTGCTCTTGCCAAAAACACGAATCATTGCAATCGGATTGCTGTTTCACATGCTCACAGATTATTTGGATTGCTTTTGGATAAAATGATTAAAGACTTTTTTGTCTTCTATTAATTATTTTCTTACCTTTGTAAAAAACTTATACCAATGTCTGAATTAAAAAATAAAACAATTGCAGAAATTGTAAGCGATGACATAAGCACCGCTTCCGTATTTAAAAAATATAAGCTGGATTTTTGTTGCGGCGGTGGAAAAACAGTAGAGAATGCCTGCAAAAAAGCAAACATAAATGTTGAAGATGTGGTCAATGATTTACTGAATAATAAATCAAAAAGGGATGCTCCCAATTTAAATTTCAAAGAATGGAGCGCTGAATTTTTGGCAGATTATATTGTTTATGTTCACCACAGTTACGTAAAACAAAATCTTAGTATTATTAGTGAATTTGCCGATAAGGTTGCAAATGTTCACGGGCAGCACGAACCAAAAACTATTGAAATTGCCAAGTTATTTTCTTCTATTTCCAGTGAATTGACTTCTCACATGAGAAAAGAAGAATTCGTCTTATTTCCAGCTATTAAAGCAAAAGAAGAAAACCATAATTTTGAATTTGATGAAAAAACCATTTCAATGATAAAAGACGAGCATGAGGAAGTTGGTACTATCATTAAAAGAATACAAGAATTAAGTTCTGATTTCACGCCACCGGAATGGGCTTGTAATACGTTTAAAGCGCTTTACTTTAAACTAGAGGAATTTACAAATGATTTATACCAACACATACATTTAGAAAACAATATTTTATTTCCAAAAGTGAAAAACTTATAACAAAACCCCTTAAAATTAAAAAAGGCTGTTTGAATATTAATTCAGACAGCCTTTTTTTATGGTGATTAAGAATATTTTATCTAATCAACTTTTTAAACTTAATTCGTTTTGGCGTTAAATCACCGCCCAATCTTTTTTTCTTGTTTTCTTCATAATCTGTGAAAGAACCTTCAAAGAAATAGACCTCAGAGTTTCCTTCAAAAGCCAAAATATGTGTACAAACCCTGTCTAAAAACCAACGGTCGTGACTAATAACAACAGCACAACCTGCAAAATTTTCCAAACCTTCTTCCAATGCCCGTAAGGTATTAATATCCAGATCGTTTGTTGGTTCATCCAGCAACAGCACGTTTCCTTCTTCTCTCAAAGTCATGGCCAAATGCAATCTATTGCGCTCCCCTCCCGATAAGGAATTCACTTTTTTATTTTGTTCACTTCCTGAAAAGTTGAATCTGCTTAAATAGGCTCTTGAATTTACCTGTCTGCCACCCATTAAAACAAGTTCTTGTTCATCGGCAAAATTTTGCCAGATCGTTTTTTCAGGATCAATGTTTGAATGACTTTGATCAACGTATGCAATTTTAGCAGTTTCGCCAACAATAAATTCGCCTTTATCGGGCTTTTCTTCGCCCATAATCATTTTAAAAATAGTAGTTTTCCCGGCACCATTTGGACCGATAACACCAACTATTCCCGCTTGAGGCAAACTAAAAATCAAATTTTCATACAATAATTTATCACCAAATGCTTTTGAAACATTTTTTGCTTCAATTACATTGGTCCCTAAACGAGGACCATTTGGAATATAAATTTCTAATTTTTCATCCAATTTATTTTGATCCTGGCTCATTAACTTATCGTAATTTGACAAACGCGCTTTTGATTTTGCATGACGACCTTTTGGTGCCATTCTCACCCATTCCAACTCTCTTTCCAAAGTTTTTTGGTGTTTGGATGCCTGTTTAGATTCCTGTGCTAATTTTTTCGCCTTTTGCTCTAACCACGTTGAATAATTCCCCTTCCATGGGATCCCTTCTCCTCTATCCAGCTCCAAAATCCAACCTGCTACATTATCAAGAAAATAACGGTCGTGCGTAACTGCAATTACAGTTCCTTTATATTGTTGTAAATAATTTTCTAACCAATGCACAGATTCTGCATCTAAATGGTTGGTAGGCTCATCCAACAACAAAATATCTGGCTCTTGCAAAAGCAATCTGCACAATGCAACCCTTCTACGTTCTCCTCCAGATAGATTTTTCATTGGGGTGTCTCCGTCCGGAGTTCTTAAAGCATCCATCGCTATTTCAAGCTTGGTGTCCAATTCCCAAGCATTGGAAGCATCAATTTTATCCTGAAGCACCGCTTGTTGTGCCATTAATTTATCCATTTTATCAGCATCAGAATACACTTCTTCCAAGCCAAATAGTTCATTTATTTTATTGTACTCCTCTAAAATGGCCACGGTTTCCGCAACGCCTTCTTTTACAACTTCCAGTACCGTTTTAGTGTCATCCAATTGTGGCTCTTGTGATAAAAATCCTACAGAATAACCAGGCGCAAAAACCACATCACCCTGATAATTTTTTTCAATCCCGGCAATAATTCTAAGTAAAGTAGATTTACCTGAACCGTTTAAACCTAAAATTCCAATTTTAGCCCCGTAAAAGAAACTTAAATAAATATTTTTTAAAACAGGTTTGTTTGCACCCTGATAGGTTTTAGTTAAACCTGCCATTGAAAAAATTACCTTGTTATCGTCTGCCATTCTTTTGGTTTTTAGTTGTTAGTTGTTGTTGGTTGTTGGTTTAATCCTATAAAACTTTTAATTATTAATTTTTAATTATCAATTTACCTACATCCTTCCTTTTAAAGCATTAAATACCCAGGCGATAGCAAAAAATCCAATTCCTACTGAAGCAAATCCCCAGCCAGCTATGTCGTTATATCGAAAAGCGCCAAGCGCAATAAGGCCAACGCCAACTACAAGCATAATAAATGTTGCCCAAGCTAATACCGTATTTTTATTCATTTTGTATGGTTATTTGTTAAATTAGATTTCTTAAAAAAATTACAGTTTACAAATATCGCAATTTAAAAATACAAAAATACAAAAAAAACGCCTTCTTTAAGAAGGCGTTGGATGAAAATAACCGTAAAAACGACTATTTAAAACTGAGCTGACTCAGTTTTTTTTGTTCAAATTATTTATACAACCCTCCTTAATTTTTCTTCAACTTTATTGTTTTTAGAAATAACTTCAAATTGATTAGAGGTGTTGTTTTCGCCTCCTGCTTTTAAAGCTTTGTCTCCTGCAAAAAATGTTTTATGGTCATCACCAAGATTTGAACCTGCCATTCTTTGATGTTTTACACAAGAAACACCTTTACGAATTTCCTGTCTCTGAACACCTTTTACATAAGCCAACATACCTTCTTCTCCAAAATAACCTTCCGTTAAATCATTCATATGAAGTGCTGTTGTATGATAAGTTGGTAACGTAATTAAGTGATGAAAAATGCCTGCATCTCTTGCGCCATCCATTTGGAACGTTCTAATTTTCTCATCAGCACGATAGCACAATTCCGAATCATCATATTGTACATCCATTAAATTATTTCTGTCATAGTCTGTCATATTTTCACCTTCTGCAAGCATTTCATCATAAGCTTGATTGCGGAAATTTAATGTCCAATTAAAAGAAGGCGAGTTATTATAAACCAATTTAGCATTTGGCACAACTTCTTTAATTCTGTTTACCATATTTGCGATTTGCTTAACATTTGGTGTTGGAGTTTCAATCCATAGTAAATCTGCTCCATTTTGAAGACTCGTAACACAATCTAACACAACTCTATTTATATTAGAGCCATCTTTAAATTTATACAATCCATTTGACAATCTTACAGGACGCACTAATTTACCATCTCTTTTAAGAAACACATCATCTTCTTTAGCATCATTTATGTCAATTTCTTCTGCTTCTATAAAGGCTAAATATTGAGAAGCTAAATCTCCTGGCTCATTACTAACTGGTAATTTCTGCGTTAAACTAGCCCCTTCAGAATCTGTTCTTGCAACAATAATTCCGTCATCTACTCCTAATTCTAAAAACGCATACCTAATAGCATTCAATTTAGCAACAAAATCTTCATGAGGCACCGTAACTTTTCCATCTTGATGACCACATTGTTTAGCATCAGAAACTTGATTTTCAATTTGAATAGCACAAGCGCCAGCTTCAATCATTTTCTTTGTTAACAAATAAGTCGCTTCTTCATTCCCAAAACCTGCATCAATATCAGCAATAATAGGAACTATATGTGTTTCAAAATTATCAATTTGATTTTGCACATCTTCACCTTTTTCAAGTCTTCTAAATAAATCATTTAACTCAATTGCATCTGCTTGACGTAAGAAATCATAAATTTCTTTAATTAATAATGGAACAGCAGTTTTTTCGTGCATCGATTGATCTGGCAATGGCCCGAATTCTGAGCGTAATGCAGCTACCATCCAACCAGATAGATACAAATATCTTTTACTTGTTGTTTTATGATGCTTTTTAACAGCTATCATATTTTGTTGCGCAACAAAACCATGCCAACAACCTAATGATTGTGTATAATTAGAAGCATCTGCATCATATTCTGCCATGTCTTTTCTCATAATGGCAGCTGTATATTTAGCGATATCTAAACCTGTTTTAAAACGATTTTGAGCAACCATTCTAGCTGCGATTTCAGGATTTATTGCATTCCAAGTATTTCCATACTTAGCTTTAAGGTCTCTTACAGTTTGTAAAGCAGAACTATAATTACTTTGTGATAAATTTTTCATAATTTTGTTTTTAATTTTTATAGTTATTTATATATATCACCCTTTAATTTCAAGGTTTTTGGGTGGTTTTTTTTATAGGTATTTATAAGCTTTTAAGGTCAAAAATTCTTCAAATTTTTCTGAAATGACCAGTGAATCAAAGAGTTCTATTGCCAGTTTAAATTTTCCGTTTTTGAATGAATCTTCCCCTACCATATTTTTTATTTGATGAATTTCAGATTCCAATAATTCAATATACAATTCAACTGTAAATTTTCTTCCGTCTTCAAGTGTCGACTTGTTATGAAGCCATTGCCACAATTGTGTTCTGGAAATTTCAGCTGTTGCCGCATCTTCCATTAAATTGTACAATGCTGCCGCTCCATTTCCAGACAACCAGGATTCCAGATATAAAATTCCGACATTGATATTTTTACGAATTCCATCTTCTGTAATTGTTCCTTTTGGCTGTTCAAGCAACTGGGATTCGGTAATCTTTAAATCCTCTCGTTTATTTTGAATTTGATTGCTTTCGGGCATATATTTATCAAAAACTTCCAAAGCAACAGGAACCAATCCCGGGTGTGCTACCCAAGTCCCGTCGTGTCCGTTTTTTGCTTCACGCTCTTTATCTGTTCTAACTTTCTCATAAGCAATTCTGTTCGCCTCTTCATTATTTTTTACAGGAATTTGAGCCGCCATTCCTCCCATGGCATGGACATTTCGTTTGTGACAACGTTGAATAACCAACAATGAATATGCTTCCATAAAAGGTGTTGCCATAGTTACCTGACCTCTATCCGGCACCGTAAAATTTTGGTGATTCCTGAATTTTTTGATATAAGAAAATATATAATCCCAACGGCCGCAATTCAATCCTGCCATATGGTCTTTTAATTCGTAAATAATTTCATCAATTTGAAAACTTGCGGTAATTGTTTCAATTAAAACTGTGGCTTTAATGGTTCCTTGTTTTATTCCGAAGTATTCCTGTGAAAATATAAAAACTTCATTCCACCAACGTGCTTCTGAATAATGTTCCAATTTTGGTAAATAGAAATAAGGACCCGATTCATTGGCTAACAATTGTTTCACATTGTGAAAAAAGCACAAACCGAAATCAACCAAAGAACCTGACATTTGCTTTTCATTAATTAGCAGGTGTTTCTCATTTAAATGCAACCCTCGTGGCCTAACCATAATTGTGGCAATCGTTTCATTTAATTTATATTCCTTCCCATTTTCGTTTGAAAATGAAATGGTTTTATTCACCGCATCTCTTAAGTTTTGCTGCCCTTCCAATAAATTGCTCCAGGTAGGAGAATTGCTATCTTCAAAATCGGCCATAAAAACCTTTGCACCTGAATTTAGCGCGTTGATAATCATTTTCCTGTCAACAGGTCCCGTAATTTCAACCCTTCTGTCCAACAAATCTTTCGGCAATGGCGCTGCAGTCCAATCACCTTCTCTTATAGCCTTTGTTTCCCTTGGAAATTCAGGAAAATTTCCTTTGTCAAAATAATTTTGCTGTGCAACCCTCCTCTCCAACAATTCCAATCGTTCGCTGTTAAATTTTTCATGCAGTTGCACTAAAAAATCCATCGCTTCATTGGTTAAAATAGCTGGGTAAGAATTTTTTACATCCGCAGAAAAACATACCGGGTGAATTGTCGTTTCATTAAATTTTTTCATCATGGTTTATTTTTATGACTACAAACATAAAATAAAGTTTTTTACAAAACAGGCGAACGTTCGCTAAATATTCATTTTGTATATATTTTTATTATTTCGCTAAAAAACATACCTTTGTTTTATGAATATCGAAGAAGAATACATCCGTTTAATCTTTGGATTGAAATTGAAGCAAATCAGAACAGAGAAAAATCTGTCTTTATTTGGGCTTTCGAAACTTACAAACATTTCAAAATCGTACCTAAACGAAATTGAAAAAGGAAAAAAATATCCAAAAACGGATAAAATTGCACTTTTGTCTCAAGTTTTGGATGTGCCATATGACAATATGGTTTCCTTAAAACTCGACAAAAACTTAGCGCCACTGGGCGAAATATTGCAATCTAAAATATTAAAAGAAATCCCTTTGGATTTATTTGGCATACAGGAAGCTGATTTGATTGATATTATTTCAAACGCACCGGCCAAGGTTAATGCATTTATAAGTACCTTAATAAAGATTGCCCAAAACTATAATATGTCGCGTGAAAGTTTCTTTTTAGCGGCATTGCGTTCTTATCAGGAAGCGCATAACAATTATTTTGAAGACATTGAACTCAGTGTCGAAAAATTTGCCAAAGCATATCAAATTAATTTAGAAGAAAAAATAAAATCGAGCGATTTAGAAGAAATTTTAGTTGAAGAATTTAATTATAAAATAATCAATAACGGGCTTTCTTCTTACACAAATCTAACGGAATTAAGATGCATCTTTATTCCGAAAACAAATACTTTATTGATAAGCGACACCATAGACGAATCACAAAAAACCTTTATTTTTGCAAAAGAACTGGCTTACAATTATCTCAATTTAAAAGAAAGACTCTATACCTTTTCATGGATTAAATTTGAAACTTTTGATCAGGTTTTAAATAATTTTATGGCATCCTATTTTGCCGGTGCTCTTATTATTCCAAGAAAGGCAATTGAGAATCAGCTAAAAACATTTTTTGATGAAAAAATTTGGGATAGCCATACCTTTAATAAAATGATTGTTCGTTTTACAGATTCACCAGAAACCTATTATCAGCGCTTAACAAACATATTACCCAAAATATTTCATTTCAAAAATTTATTCTTTTTGCGTTTCACCAATAAAAATGGCGAAAACAGGTACAAACTTTCAAAAGAACTGCATATTACCCAACAACAGCCGCCAACAGCAAACGAAACTCATGAACGTTATTGCAGAAGGTGGGTTTCCATTGATCTTTTAAATAGAGTTGGTAAAAATGAAATTATTTCAGATATTCAAATTTCTAATTATCCAGAAAATGAATTAAGTTATTTGGTGATTTCAAGTG
>JGI1221J11331_1000125_pt1 | contig 22732 bp, 24 predicted proteins | sample LakVidmifraction_4_FD_11331 | JGI IMG/M metagenome (IMG submission 11331) | reverse complement strand
TTTTGACATTTTTTGACATTTTTTAAGTATACTTCTTCTAGGTCAATTATTGAATTGATACTAAATTTATTTTCAGGAGTTAATCATGACTAACATGAGACGCGGATTCACAATGATCGAATTGATCTTTGTAATTGTAATTATCGGAATTTTGGCAGCGGTAGCAATACCTAAATTAGCAGCAACTAGAGATGATGCAAAAATCTCTAATGTCGTGGCAAATGCAAGAACAGCATTGGGAGATATGTCTTCTTTTTATACTTCTCAAGGAATTTCTGTTTGGGCAAGTGATGGAGATAATAAAGGAGTTATAGGAGATGTAACAAATGTACCTTTTACAGCTACGGCAGGAGCAGCTCTCGATATGACTACAGTAGCCATTGGTGGTCAAAGCTTCTTTTTAACTGATGGTGATGGTAATGATTGTATTGAATTTGCTACTACCAATGATGGTAATGTTACGATAACGTCTACGGCAGGTGGTGTTATTTGTGACGCAGTTGCAGATGACCCAGCAATTGTAGGTATGACTGGTGGCTCAGATAATACAGATGGTAAAACTACTCAACTTGGTGGCGTAGGTGTTAGACGTTAATTCATACTAACTTCACTTAAGTATTCTCAAGCTTTTGCTTGAGAATACATCTAACCTACAAATTAAGACACTTCAAAATTATATATTCATTCATTTTATCACTTCAGAATTAACATCAGATAATTGACATTTTTTTGACATTTTTATGCCATACTTACAATACTAAATAAAAAGGCTTATATATGAAAAGCGCATTTACAATGATTGAATTAATATTCGTAATAGTAATTATTGGTATTTTGGCGGCAGTTGCTATTCCCAAATTATCAGCAACCAGAGATGATGCAGCTATTTCTGCTATTATTGCAAATGCGAGAGTATCTCTTACTGACTTTCAGTCATACTATACTTCTCGTGGCAATACTATGTGGACAACTGAAACTGTAGGAGCCATCACAAGTGCTCTTCTTAAGACCGCCTGTGATACTCCAATAACAGAAACTACAGCTATCAGTCCAAATACTTTTGTGTTATGTCATGATGATGTCATCTGTTTATCATTTGAAACCATAGATGAAGGCAATTTAACGATAACAGATGGTACCGATACAACAGATCTGATTTGCGAAGCAGTAAAAGTAGACCAAGCTATTAGGACTATAAGCAATAAAACATATAAATTGGCCGGAGAGACTGTAGCGCGTTAGTCTTAGGAGATGATGTGATACCTATTGGATACATGATTGATTATGAATCAGAAAAATTTGTGATATAATATAAAAAATAGTTGATTTTATAAACTTTAGAAGGAATGTATATGAAGACGTCTTCAAAAAAAGCATTTACGATGATAGAATTGGTGTTTGTTATCGTGGTTATCGGAATACTTGCCGCGATTGCTGTACCTAAATTTGCAGCGACACGTGATGATGCAACGATTACAAAGGCAATTGCAACGGTAGGATCTATACGTAGTGCTATTGCTACAGAAAGACAGAAGCGTATTTTGCGCGGGGAATTTCTTGATATGACAAGTTTGGGTGGAGCAACAGGAAATAATGCGGATCTTTTTGATTGGTTTGATGGAAATACAACTGGTTCAAGAGTTTTAGAATATCCAATTAAATCTTGCGATACTTCTGCTTTAGGATGCTGGACGAAAACAGGTGATTCTATTTACGTTTACAAGATGCCTACATCAGGTACGGTTACCTTTACTTTTAGCAATAATCGTTTTGATTGTGACTCAGATGTTGCAAACTGTCTGTTACTAACAAAATAAATTGCATTTCTATAAAATTCTTCTCCTTAGGTCAAGCGCTCCAAGCTTGACTTATTACTCTCAACAACCATGAATATTTTTTAAAAGATATTCATACACAATACCTAAGCCTACATCTTCCAAAATAAGTCAAATTTACAAAATTGTGTTATAATAATTTAACTTAGTTAGTATGGAGATTAGTATGATTCAGATTTTGATAGAAGAACCGAAAATAGAACAATTTTTCAATCACTCAAAAGAAGAGATTATGAACACCTTGAAATTTATAGCAGACAATAATTTAAAAGGTTTTACAAGAGATAAAAATGAATATGAGCTCAGTGAAACACAAAAAAAAGAACTTGACTCACGTATTAAATCTTTTCATAGTGATCCTTCTATGGGTAGAACATGGGATGAGGTAAAAGCTGGATTAAAAAGATAATAGATGACTCTTAGGCTTCACCCTAAAGCAGAAGAAGATTTAGTCAATGCTTTGAATTATTATTATGAGATAGATGAAACAATAGAAGCAAAACTTTTAAAATATTTAGAATTAACATTTGATAAAATACTACAATTCACAAATCTATATCCTTATGAAAATGAAGTAGTACAAAAAGTCATTGTAGAAAAATTTCCATATATTGTTTTGTATGAACAGTACGAAGATGTGGTGATGATATTGGCTATATTTCACACCAAGAGAGACCCTAATAAATTAATTGATAGGGTATAAGCTTGAAGTACTATAAAACCCTCATCCTTCGCTCATCCGCACCAAGTTTGACTTATAGTTCTCAACAACTATTAACGATAGGTGCCATTGTATCTGTACCTTTAAAAACCACACTTAAAGATGCTGTTGTCGCAGAAGAAGTTAAAAAACCTGACTTTGAAACAGCAGAGATAGCTTCTGTTTCAGATAAATATTATAGTAATGAACAGATGGAGGTAGCAAAGTTTATCTCCGAGTATTATTTTTCTTCTTTTGGAGAGGCTATTTCTCTTTTTATCCCATACCGTAGGGGTGCCCCTTGTGGGTACCCTTATATAGATATTAATAAAGGGCAACCACAAGGGATTACCCCTACGTTATCATTCATACAAGAAAAAGCCTACGAAGAGCTTCTCAAAAAAGACAAAGCCCTTCTTTTTGGAGTGACAGGTTCAGGCAAAACAGAGATCTTCATTTCGCTTATGGCTAAGATGTTGGCAGAGGGAAAAACTTCTATCTTTCTTATGCCAGAAATTTCACTGACACCCCAAATGGAAAAACGTCTTAAAGTCTACTTTGGTGAGAGTGTTGCTATGTGGCATTCCAAGTTGACAAAGAAGAAAAAAGAATCTATTTTGGAAGGCATAGAACAGGGGAAGATCCGCATCGTGGCTGGTGCACGTTCTGCGCTTTTTGTGCCATTGTCTAATGTGGGACTCATCATCGTAGATGAAGAGCATGACGACTCTTATAAAGCGATGACCAGACCCCGTTACCATGCACGTGATGTGGCTGTGTTGATGGGAAGTAAGTTGGGTGCAAAAGTGTTATTGGCATCGGCAACACCCTCTATGGGTTCGTACTACAAATACGATGTAGTCAAGTTAGATAAACCCTATGTGCAAACACAAAAAAATTACAAGTTCATCTCTGGTGACAGCATTAACCATACCATTTTACATGCGCTACATACACATTATAAGGCAGGAGATCAGTCATTGTTGTTTCTGCCTACACGGGGGAATTTTAAGTACCTTTACTGCGAAAGTTGCGGAAAAACACATCGTTGTCCCTACTGTTCAGTGGGGATGGCACTTCACAGAAAACATAGACATTTAAAATGTCACTACTGTAACTTCACCGAGGCGATAGTGGATACCTGTACCAACTGCGGACACACACCGCTTAAAAGTGAACGTATGGGAACAGTGGAAGCCATAGAAGTCATCTGCGAAGCAGTAGAGGGTATACAAATCGAACAGTTTGATAAAGACAGCATTACGACGGCTAAAAAGCTTAAAGAGGCTTTGAATCGTTTTGAGAGTAAAGAGAGTCAGGTACTCTTGGGTACACAGATGCTGAGTAAGGGCCATGATTATGCGGGGATCACGCTTAGCATCATCATGGGGCTTGATTATATTTTAGGACTTGCAGACTACAGAGCACGGGAAAGAGCCATGTCCTTACTCTTTCAAATCGCAGGAAGAAGTGGTCGTGCAAAAGCAGCTGAAGTCATAGTTCAGACAGGTGATCCGGAGTTTTTTCAAACCTATTTGTCTGACTATGAACTTTTCATCAAAGATGAACTGGCATTTTTGGAGATGGCAGACTACCCGCCTTTTGTATCACTTGCACGTATACTCATTGCACATAAAGATGAGAGTAAAGCAAGTAAAATCACACTAGATACCGTGACTAAACTTAAATCTTTTAAAGATATAGAGATAGTAGGACATGGAAAAGCACCCGTAGAACGCATAGCCGATAAATTTAGGTTCAATATTTTATTGAGAGCGAAGAACAGAGTGCCTCTTTTGAAAGCTTTACATGCCGTTGATTGTCGGGAAATAGAGATAGATATGGACCCAGTCGAGTTCTCGTAAAATTGAAACGATTCGCGTAGGGTGGATTTATCCACCGTACGCGAAAATGAAGATATTTTGGATAAAATACAACTAATGTAGGGTCAGTTAATCGACCAAAATAAGGTATATTTTGAAACCAAGAGTTAAAACAAAAAAAATTTATGTGGGTGATGTAGCGGTAGGTGGTGATGCGCCTATTTCTGTGCAGTCTATGACATACAGTGATACACATAACATAGCGGCCACAGTAGAACAGATAAACCGTCTACATTTTGCAGGTGCTGACATGGTACGTGTTGCTGTACCTGAGATGCAAGATGCTTTGGCGCTTAAGGCCATTAAAGAGCAGATTTCTCTACCTCTTATTGCCGATATCCACTTTAACTATAAATTGGCACTGGAAGCAGCAAAATGGGCGGATTGTATACGTCTTAACCCTGGCAATATAGGTGAGAAATCACGCATAAAAGAGATAGTAAAAGCCTGTCAGGAGAGAAATCTACCTATACGTATAGGGGTTAATGCAGGTTCACTCGAAAAAGAGTTCGATCAAAGGTATGGGGCAAGCGCACGAGGAATGGTAGCTTCTGCAGAGTACAATATTAAATTCTTAGAAGATCTAGGTTTTACAGATATCAAAGTGTCACTTAAAGCTTCTGATGTTGACCGTACCGTAGATGCCTACCGTATGTTACGACCTAAAAATGACTACCCTTTTCACTTAGGTGTGACAGAAGCAGGAACGATTTTTCATGCCACTATAAAATCTTCCATAGGATTGGGCGCTTTGTTGCTTGACGGTATAGGTGACACGATGCGTGTTTCTATTACCGGAGAGCTTGAAGAAGAGATAAAAGTAGGGAAAGCCATACTTAAAGACAGCGGGCGGATAAAAGAAGGGCTGAACATCATCTCTTGTCCTACCTGCGGACGTATAGAGGCTGACTTAGTAACGGCAGTAGCGGAAGTAGAAAGACGAACGGCGCACATCAAAACACCTATGGATGTTTCTGTTATGGGGTGTGTGGTCAATGCCATAGGTGAAGCAAAACACGCAGATGTTGCCATCGCATATGGCAAAGGGGCAGGACTGGTCATGCTTAAAGGCGAAGTGGTTGCAAGACTTCCAGAAAAAGAGTTGGTAGATAGATTTATAGCGGAAGTAGAAAAGTTTGCAGAGGAAAATAAATAATGGAAAACATGTACAACCTCAACATCGAAAGAGCAGTACTTTCAGCTGTTATTTTTGATCCTGAAACCTATGAGGAAATCGCTGCTAAGTTAAAACCGCATGACTTTTATTTGCCTTTTCATCAACATGTTTTTGCTGCGATGGAAGAATTAAGTGTAGAAGAAAAACCGCTTGATGATGAGTTTTTACGTTCTAAACTTAATAGTATGGGTAAGTTTGATGAAGTAGCGATGCTTGATTTGCTTTCAGCAAACCCTATCACCAATACATCTGCTTATATGAAAGAGATCAAAGCAAAGTCAAGTAAAAGAGCCTTGGCGACCCTTGCAACACAGATAAGAAAAGTCACTTTGGAAGATGACTTACCTGCTGAAGAAGTGATGAATCTGGTAGAGAAAAAACTCTATGAAATTACACAAAACTCAACCTCTGACGACTTTAGAGAAGCTAAAGAGATCACTTTAACCATGATGGCTGAGATCGAACGTCTTAAGGCGCTTGGAAACTCTAAACTCATCGGTACAGATACAGGATTTAGAAACTTAAACGATAAAACCTCCGGATTTGGTAAAGGGGATTTGGTTATCATCGCAGCACGGCCGGCGATGGGGAAATGCCTAGGCAAAGGTACTAAAGTGCTGATGTATGATGGTAGTCTCAAAAAAGTAGAGGATGTCAGGGTTGGTGATAAACTAATGGGCGATGATTCTACCCAAAGAAATGTACTCTCTTTAGCACAAGGACAAGAAGAGATGTACTGGATACGGCAAAATAAGGGGATCGATTATCGTGTGAACAAGTCTCATATCTTATCGTTGAAGCGTTCGAGAAATGAGGGGAAACATAAACATGGGGATATACTCAATATAGAAGTTTCTGAGTATATAGGAAAAAGTGATAAATTTAAGTCTAATTATAAAGGCTATAAAATTGCCGTTGAGTTTGAAGAAAAAAAGTTGGATATAGAACCCTATTTTTTAGGCTTATGGTTGGGAGATGGTAGAAGTTCTGATGTGCGTATTGCTACTGAAGATGATGAAGTGGTTTCCTATCTACAAGAGTATGCCTTTACTTTAGATAAGAAGTTGCATCGTTATGAAGTAGTGGGTAAGTGCACGATGTTTGGTATTACAAATATTCAAAAAGAGGGAGCATTAAGAGATGTAAGTAACTCCCTACAGGGCAAGCTTAGAACTTTAGGTGTGATAGACAACAAGCATATCCCACAGTCATATCTTACTGGGAGTAGGGAACAACGGCTGGCATTGTTGGCAGGTTTATTAGACAGTGATGGTTATTATGATGACAAGTTTCATGTGATGGAAATCGTGCAGAAACGTAAGAATCTTGCTGAACAGGTAAAGTTCTTAGCTGACTCTCTTGGGTTTAGAGCCTCTTTTGTCAAGAAAAAAGCCACTATAAAATCTATAGGCTATGAGAGTGATGTTTACAGGGTTCGCATAGTTGGACACTTAGATACTATACCTACATTAATCCCTCGAAAACAGGCAAGGGCTTTGGTTTCTAAAAGAGAACATATGCATACGGGGATAAAAGTTGAGTTTGATAAAGTCGATGATTATTATGGCTTTGTGTTAGATGGTAACCATCTTTTTTTACTTGAAGATATGACAGTAACACATAACACGGCACTGGTACTTAACATGGCACTTAAAGCTATAGAACGTAACGAAGGAGTGGCTTTTTTCTCACTGGAAATGCCGGCAGAACAGCTCATGCTTAGACTGCTTTCTGCAAAAACTTCCATACCACTTCAGTCGCTTAGAGTGGGTGACCTTAGAGATGAACAGTGGAGTCAGCTTTCCGCAGCGACTCAGGAGCTTTCTTCGAAAAAACTTTTTGTAGATGACGGTGGGTACGCAACCATCCACCATGTGCGATCTAAGCTACGTAAACTGAAAACACAACACCCAGAAATCACAGTCGCCATCATAGACTACTTACAGCTGATGAGTGGTGATGGTAAAGAAGGAAGACAACAAGAAGTGTCTGAAATTTCAAGAGGGCTTAAGCAACTCGCACGGGAATTACAAATACCGATAGTGGCACTCTCTCAGCTTAACCGTGGAGTGGAAAGCAGGGACAATAAACGTCCAATGCTCTCTGACCTACGTGAGTCCGGAGCCATAGAGCAAGATGCTGATATCATCCTTTTTGTTTATCGTGATGATGTCTATCGTGAAGCTCAAGAGAAAGAAAAAGAGATGAAGGCTAAAGCGGAAGGTAAAGAGTATTCTTCAGAGTTTAGAAAAAAGTCTGAGGAAGATGCTGAAATTATCATAGGGAAACAAAGAAATGGACCTACGGGTACAGTGAATCTTGTTTTTCAAAAGAACTTTACCCGCTTTGTGGATGCTTCAACCGGACCAGCCTTTGAGATAGAGTATGAAGATGCTGATATCCCTATGAATGTGGGAAATATAGATTTTCCTGTTATATAAGAGGCAGCAAGGAAAGATAGATCTTGCCCTCTAACACTTCGTTTTTGACTTGACATTTACTGTCTTGCATGTATTGCATTTTAGATGCAGGAGATTAAAAGATGCAACTTGAAAAACCAAAATTATTTCCTGAAAAGAAAACGTTTGTTTGGGTGATGGTCATTTTTCTGTTTGTAATACTCATTCGGCTCTTCATCGAATATCAATCTTATCAAAGTTTTATCTCAAAACCTTTTTACTATACACATGCAAAAGTACTTAACGCTTATGAAAAGTCCAAGGGAAGCAAGCGTTATCAGGTGCTTAAACTTCGTAGTGATGAGGGTTTGACTTTTTATACGACAAACTACAGTAAAGATAATTTCGATCACAAACGTTTACGCTTACAGATATTTCCAAATAAGAGTATATCGTTTAGTGATTATTTGGGTACATTTTATGTGAAAAGTCGTATTAAAGATCAGGTACTTCTTCCTCTGACTTTTAAAGATGATTTACTGGAAAAAGTGGCGGTACAACATAAAAATACCTCTTTACAGTCATTTTACAACGCCATCTTTTTTGCCACACCTCTAGAGAAAGACTTAAGAGAAAAGATAAGTATGTTAGGCGTCAGTCATCTGGTGGCACTCAGTGGGTTTCATTTGGGAATATTATGGGGATTAGTGTATGGGTTGCTTTTATTACTCTACAGGCCATTGCAGCAACATTTTTTCCCTTATCGTCATGCACTTTTTGATGTAGGAATTGTCGCTATGCTGCTCTTGGGTTTCTACGTGTGGTTTGTAGGTTTTCCACCTTCTCTTCTACGTTCATATGCGATGGTACTTTTGGGGTGGGTAGTGCTGTTACTTGGTATGGAACTGCTGAGTTTCACCTTTCTTGCGACCATCCTATTGCTACTTATATCACTCTTTCCCTCTCTCTTGGTTTCTCTTAGCTTTGGACTTTCTGTGGCAGGAGTATTTTATATCTTCTTGTTGTTAGAGTACAGTAGAGGAGTTAAGACATGGATTATCTCTTTGCTTTTTATTCCTTTGGGTATCTTTGTTTTGATGCTTCCTATAGTACACACTGTTTTTGACGTGACAAGTGGATATCAGCTTCTGTCACCTCTGCTTTCATTACTGTTCATTCCTTTTTATCCGTTGGTGATGGTCTTGCATCTATTTGGCGGTGGAAGTTTGTTTGATACGGTTTTGCTAGAGTTGTTCCATCTTCCGCAAAGCAGTACAGAGGCACTTTTCCCTATCTGGACTATGCTTGGCTACGCAGGACTGTCTATAGGGGCTATATGGAGTAAAAAAGTTTTTTGGTTAGTATTGGGCCTGGCTTCATCATATATGGTCTATCTCTTCATCTTTGTTGAGTAAGTGACAAAATTTGAGACCATGAATGAAGATAGCCCATGAGATATAGATCCATAAAAAGAAAAACAACAGGGTACTGATGCTTCCATAGATACTTGCATAAGTTTTATTATGGACAACATAGAAGACAAAAGCACTTTTAGAGAGATACCATACAAGTGAAGCGATAAAAGAGCTTATTAGGGCAGCTGAGACTTCTATGCGTATATTGGCAGAGAGTTGGTAGGTAATGTAAAACATCATCCATACGATGAAGTAGGGTAAAAAAGTATAGAGGTGTATGATGCTTGTAATACAGCTTTTATCGAGATAACCTTGCACGAATGAAGAAAAATAAAAAGAAGCAGCCATCATCGTTGGTATGATAAGTACCAGTAGAAGATAGGTTTTTACCGCGTGCCAGATATTACGTTTAGGACTTGAAAAAATATCATTGACGATATAGTCATAATCTTTGAAAAACATCACCGCTGCAAAGGTTACATATAATACACCTAAATATCCTAATTCGTCAGAGTTGTCTACAAAGGTATTGATGTATTTCATAATCACTTTGGAATCCATGGGCATGAGGTTGGAAAAGATAAGTGCTTCTATCTTTACGTAAATAGTATCAAACATGGGCATATTGGTAAAGATAGCAAGTACAATGACTAAAAGAGGGATGATGGAAAAGAGTGTGCTCCAACTCAAACTAGAGGCATAGTGTCCTAGTCTGGCATCAAAGAGATCTGTGATGAAATCTCTGATGAAAAAGTAAAAGTTTTTCAGTATAACCTTAACTTGACTATTCTTTTTCATAAAAAACCTTTTTAGTTAAACAAGAGTGACAAGTCACGTGAGCTTACTGCTGCAATAAACATAGTGTTCAGAAAAAAATTTAGTTTTTTTCTAAGTCATGCTTTAGCATTGAAACGTAGCAAAGAGGAACTTTGTTCCTTTTGCGTTCTATGATGACGGTAATCCCATTTTCCCAGGGTTGAGTATATTGTTAGGATCAAAAGAATGTTTGATACTTTTAAACAAGTCAAGTTCTGCATCATTAAATGCGATGTTCATAAACGGTGCCTTGCTTGTACCGATGCCATGTTCACCACTAAGCGTACCCCCCATATCTACTACGAGTTGAAATATCTCTTCTATGGCTTTATGACCATCGTGAAGTTGTTTTTCATCTGAGCCGTCTACCATGACATTGACGTGAATGTTTCCATCACCGGCATGTCCAAAACAAGGTACTTTAAATCCATACTTATCACCTATGGCGTAGATGCGTTTAAGTGCTTCGGGTAACATACTTCTTGGTACAGAGATGTCTTCGTTCAGTTTTTTACTTCCAAAGATCGTGACGGAAGGAGAAGCGTTTCGCCTTGCATACCAGAGTTCTTTTCTTTTTTGGGCATCATGTGCGACGATGAAATCCTGAGCACCATTATCTTTAAATGATTTTTCCAAAGTCTCTAGTTGAAACTCTACTTCTTCTATGACATTTCCGTCAACATCACCTATGAGCAGTGCACCTGCATCTTCTGGTAATTTGATGCCAAGTTTCTCTTTAAGGGCCTGGACTACCAGGTCATCCATAAATTCCATAGCGACAGGGTTAGCACCTGCTGAGAGTGATTTAAATACGGCATTCATCGCAGCATCCACAGAAGGGAATATACCCATATATGATTTGGTAAACTTAGGCTTAGGGATGAGCTTCACCGTGATCTCCGTAATGACTGCAAGTGTCCCTTCGCTGGCGATGAGGATACCCGCTATATTGTACCCTGCTACATCTTTGATGGTACGTTTCCCCGCACGGATGATGTCGCCGTTTGGACGTACTGCACGAAGCGCCATCACATAGTCCTTGGTAATACCGTACTTTGCTGCACGCATACCACCTGCATTTTCACTGACATTCCCACCAATGGTCGAGTACTCTTCACTGGCAGGATCAGGCGGATAAAAAAGTCCTACTTCTTCAGCCGCTTTTTGCAAATCCATATTGATGACCCCTGGTTGCACAACGGCTACCATGTTTTGCATATCAATTTCAAGGATCTTGTTCATGTGTTTTTCCAGGCCAAGAATGATGCCGCCGTTGGTAGGAAGTGCTCCTCCTGTAAACCCGGAACCTGCCCCTCTTGGAGTGATGACGATTTGATGTTCATTGCAGTATGTGAGTATGGCACTTACATCAGCTTCATCTCTAGGAAAAACAACTGCTTCAGGTTCAAAACGTGTACGTGTAGCATCATAAGAGTAGGCGATGAGGTGTGCTTTGTCACTATACACATTTTCTTTACCTACAAGTTTTTCAAAGTGTTCTATATGTTTCTTATCTAACATAGCATACTCCCTTTATAGTGATTTCATAGTCTTATAATAATCACCTTCGATACTACTGCCAAACCAACCTGAATCAAGTGATTTAAAACGCATATAAAAAGGAAAGGTTCCTTTTTTAGGAAGATTTTCCATAGATTTTCGAGAGACTATTTTCCCGGAAATAGGATCTAAAAGAACAGCAGAGTTTTTGCGTACGATATAGATAAGACCTACTTGATATTTTTTTGCAAAAATAGCTAGATTTTCTTTTGTTGGTTTTTCTTCACCTTCGACGGAAAGATACAATGCAAAAAGATCTGGATGTATCCATTTTTTAGTATGAGAAGAGACGATTTTTGCGTAGGTATTTGCATCTGGAGCCAAGAGAAGCACATTATTGTAAAGGTATCCACCGATGACCTTGTCTTTAGACGCAACGGCTGTTTTAATAGTAGGGAGTTCATCATGATGCAGGATATCTGCACTAAGTAATGAAGCTGATCCGTTAGACGAAGTCTGGGTGATACGACTTGTAATGGCTGTCAGGTCATTACCGTAATTATGTATCACAACGCCACTCATGCCCTTTGCAGGGAATTTTGAGTTGAGTGTGATTGATTTTCCTTTTACAGATTTAATAGAAGTTTGTACAGTTTGAGGGAAAAAATCTGCAAAAAGTGGTAAAGAGAGTAGAGCGATAAGAGCTATTTTGTGCATAGCGGTCCTTTTAGTGTTATATAGTTGTATTGATTATACAAGTAATATAGTAAAAGTTTATTGATGTCTTCAGGGTAGCGGGCATATTAACTTATTTAAGTTATAATAATGTCCAATTAATGAGTAGGAATAATGGTGCAAGATGGTAAATCTTAAAAATATATTGGTATGGATCTTGATTTCAAGTTCATTATTTGGGGCGAAAGTAACGCTTGAACGTTGGGAAAAAGGTGAAACATTTTCAGACTATTTAGCTTCTAGAGATATTTCAACAGATTTATTAAATGATATTTCAGAAACCGATATCCAGTTTCTCTCCGAAATTGAAGGCGATCAACTATTTTATGAACTAAGAGATGCAAATAGTACTCTTGAACAGGCACTTATTCCTATAGGGGAAGAGATGCAGATAAGATTGGCTAAAGCGCGCGACAGTAAGATCTATAGTTTCGATATTATCCCTATAGAGTATAAAGAAAAAGAATACAGTGCTACAGTTATCATAGAAAAAAATCTTCATACAGATATTACGAATGCATTACATCATCCTGCACTGGCAGATAAAATGGGGCAGCTTTTTAAGGGCACCGTGAATGCAAAAAAGTTTCAAAAGGGAGATAAGGTCTCTTTTCTCTACAAGCAAAAAACAAGAATGGGCCAACCCTGTTATATGCCGTATATTGAAATAGCGATGCTTGAATCCAATAATAAAAAACAGTTTATTTATGCAGATGAAGATGGTTATGGATATAAGAGTGATAAAAAGTCTCAAGCCTATACTGTAAAAGGTAAGGAAAAAGTAACCTATACGCGCAGGGTTCCCATAAAAAGTACTTCTTCAGATTTTGGAATGCCTTTACGTCATATACGTATTACATCCTCTTTCTCTCATAGCAGATATCATCCTATACTAAAACGCAATCGTCCGCATCACGGTACAGACTTCGGAGCAAGAAGAGGGACACCTCTACTTGCAGTAAACTCCGGAACAGTAAGTTTTTCTGGTCGTATGAATGGATATGGTAAAGTAGTGAAGATCAAGCATAAAGGCGGTTATGAATCACTTTATGCGCATCAGAGCCGTACACGTGTGAAAAGAGGGCAACATGTTAAAAAAGGTCAAATTATAGGATATGTAGGAAGTACGGGTCGAAGTACAGGACCTCATTTACACTTTGGGCTTATGAAAAATGGAAGATGGATAAACCCCATGAGTGTAATGCATGAAAAATCTATAATCGCATCTGTGTTGAAAACATTTACCAAGTATAAAAATGTGACGAAAACAAAATATAAAAAAGTCGTGATCAAGAATGCAAAAGAGAATGAGGTAAAGCTTTTAGCCAGTATGAAAAAAGAAGGTACACCTTTTGTATTGGATGGGTATGAGCAAACAAGTATGAGAATAGAAGATGATAAGTAAAATCAAACATTTTAAACTTCAGCCTTTAACTAATGCCAAGTTTATAGCAACATCGTTTGCAACATACGAACAAGATGGTATCAAAAAATCATGGGAAGTCGTTCAAGCACATGATAGTGTTGCTATACTTATCTATCATAAAGAAAAGAAATCATTTGTTCTAGTCAAGCAATTCCGCCCTGCTGTCTACTTAAACAATAATGATGGCATGACGGTTGAACTCTGTGCAGGCATTGTAGATAAAAAACTTTCTTTAAAGGAAATAGCAAAAGAAGAGATAGACGAAGGGTGTGGCTATGCTGTTCCTCTTCAGAATATAGAAAAAATCACTTCTTTCCATACGTCAGTAGGGTTTGCAGGAAGTAAACAGACACTCTACGTTACGGAAGTCGATGAGAGTATGAAGGTGAGTGAAGGTGGTGGTGTGGACCATGAGCAGATAGAGGTTGTCTACCTGCCTATAGATGAAGCCAAAAATCTTATCTATGATGAAAACATAGCCAAAACATCAGGGCTAATGTTTGCATTTAAGTGGTGGTTTGACAAGAAATCATCATAGAAGTATCAGCTCAAATAAGAAAAACTTTATTAGGCAGAGGTAGTTGCATAATAAGTACTTCCGTCCGTAAATGTATTCACCGTCAGTTTCGAGAATTTTTCAAGATAGTCCCAAAATTGATCTTTGAGCTCTTGGTCTATATCGGTTGCTCTGAGTGCCGTTTCCATACACCCCAGCCACTCAAAACGAGATTTGTCATAGATAGAAAATTCATCATGTATACGTAACATATATTCATCCAGGTCAGTACCGCTGGCTGCTTTATTATATACTTTGGGCCCTCCACAGAGCTCTATGAAGAAAAGGGCATTTTTTTCTTTGACCTTATTAAACTCCTTTTCATCCTGAGGAAAGAAGTTTGCGATACCACTGTCATAAATCTCATCATAAAACCTATACATGAGGTCTTTCATCCCATCATATCCCAGTGCTTCATAAAATTCAGGAGGAGGTAGCTTCCATTTTACCGGTGCACCTTTCTCTACAGGACTTGCTTCATACATATTGACTCCATTATCAAATTATTATGGGTATTTTATCAAACTTATAATAAAAATAAGTTAGTCACAATATCTTTTGAGAAGACACTGATACTCTTCTATGCGTCTGTCCCGTAAAAATGGCCAAATATCACGTACCTCTTTGCTGCGCTCATGCTCGATATCTGCATAGAGTATGGTTTCATTTTCACTGTCTGCCTGCATCATCATCTCTCCCTGTGCTCCACATACAAAAGAGTTGCCCCAAAAACGTGTACCGGCCATCACGCCGGTACTGTCGGCTTCAAAGCCTACACGGTTACAGCTTAGAACAGGTATGCCATTGGCAATGGCATGAGAACGCTGTATGGTTACCCAACTATCCAGTTGTCTGGCTTTTTCTTCCTTACTGTCTTCGTCAAACCAGCCTATGGCAGTAGGGTAAATGAGAAGTTCTGCCCCTTTAAGTGTCATAATACGTGCAGCTTCAGGATACCATTGATCCCAGCAGACAAGTACACCCAACTTCCCTACAGAAGTTTGTATAGGCTCAAAACCAAGATCTCCGGGGGTAAAGTAAAATTTCTCATAAAATCCAGGATCATCAGGTATGTGCATCTTGCGGTATTTTCCTGCAACAGATCCATCTTTTTCAAAGACTACCGCTGTATTGTGGTAGAGTCCTGCTGTGCGTTTTTCAAAAAGTGAGGTGACCAATACCACTTTATTTTCTTTGGCTACATTAGACCAAAAAAGTATGTCTTTTTCAAAATCATTTGCATAGACAAAAAACTTAGTATTTTCACTTTGACAAAAATACTCTGTTTGATGCAACTCTTGCAAGACAACAAGTTGTGCACCGTTTTGTGCAGCTTTCTGTATCTGGTCTTTAGTCACTTGAAGGGTTTGCTCTTTATTTTCATGGTAGGATTGTTGGATAAGTGCTGTTTTCATAAGATTCCTTTTTAGTATATGATCTGCATTGTAGAACAGTGGAGTGATCCTCCCTGTTCTATGAGTTTTAAACAATTGATAGGGATGATCTCTTTGTCTGAAAATACTTCTTTAAATATTTCTCCTACTTTTGTATCATTTTTGTCATTATACGTTGGATAGATGAGTGCATCATTGGTAATGAGAAAGTTTGCATAGGTTGCAGGAAGTCTTTCTCCTTCATCATTATACTTTGCGTCACACATAGGAAGAGGAATGAGCATATAAGGTTCTCCTTGGGTTGTCGTAAAACTTTTCAGCTGTGCTTCCATCTTTTGCAGGGATTCATAATGTTCATCTTCTTGGTCCCCACTCTTGACATACATGATCGTAGTTTTGTTGACAAACCTTGCCAGGGTATCAATGTGACTATCCGTATCATCTCCAGCCAGGTACCCATGATCCAGCCATAAAACCCTCTGCGTACCTAAATAGGTATGCAATTTCTCTTCTATTTCTTTTTTATTGAGTCCACCATTTCTGTTTGGATTACAAAGGCATTCTGAGGTGGTGAGTATAGTGCCTTCCCCGTCACTTTCCAGAGAACCGTCTTCCAGAACAAAATCAATTTGTTCAAGAGGTGTAAGCCCTAAGTAGCCTTTTTTATGTAAAGTACTGTTGACAGCATTGTCAAGTGAAGCTTCAAATTTGCCACCCCAACCATCAAAAGTAAAGTCAAGTAGTTTTGATTCACCTTCTTCTCTTATACTAATGTAGCCGTAGTCACGTATCCAGGTGTCGTTGGTGGGTACCTCTATGAAAGTCATGTTTCGTGTGGAACAAAACATGTTTGAAATTTTTTCTTTCTCTTTACAAATGATGTAAACGGCTTCTCCATAGGAGATGGCCTGTGCAATGCGTATAAAAGGAGAAAGGCTTTCTTCTAAGTCAGCCTTGCTATTTGGGTTATGCCAGTCTGTCTCTTCATGTGGAAAAGAGACCAGTACTGCACGTTGTTTTTCCCATTCTGCCGGCATGTTTTTCATCTTATCCCTTTTATTATGGATTTTGGTATAATTTTGCATGGCATTTATTAAAATAAATAAACAAAATTTTTATCATAATCTTAACCAAATAGCACTTCAAACTGGCTCAGTAGACAAGATCGCTATTGTCCTTAAAGACAATGCGTATGGTCATGGCTTAGAACTTATGGGCAGACTTGCATCCGAGTTTGGTATTAAACATGCAGTTGTGAGAAAAATTATAGAAGCAGAGTTGATCAAACCTTTATTTGAAACGGTACTTGTACTGGGGGACAGCATCATAAAAGATGAAGTATATTCTTTTGCTATCAATACCTTAGAAGATATCAAACAAGCCCAAAAAGGTGCAAGAGTGGAACTCAAAGTAGATACCGGTATGCACCGTAACGGTATTGCTTTGGATGAGCTAGATGAAGCACTTGGTTTGATAAAAGAACAGGGCTTAAACCTTGTAGGAATAATGACACACTTTCGTAGTGCAGATGAATTAAGTTCCGCACTATTTTGGCAACAAAAACAGTTTGAAATCGTGAAGCAGACAGTCAAACAAGCAGGTTTTACGGAATTGAGAGTACATTCTCATAATACAGCGGCTATTCTTCGAAGCAAAAGTTTTGATGAAGATCTGGTACGTGTAGGCATAGGTGTGTACGGATACAATGAATTACCACATTCTTTCGATAAGGTAGTCTTACATCCTGTGATGTCATTGCATGCCAAAAAGGTTTCAAGTAGAGTATTAAAAGCTGGAGAACGCATAGGATATGGGGGAGACTTTATCGCTACAGATAAGATGACAGTCTCTACCTATGATTTGGGGTATGGCGATGGGTGGTGTAGAGGAGACAGTGCTCAACCTTATGTAACAAGCGAAGGCTTACCTGTATTGGGACGTGTTTCTATGGATTTCATCTCTCTTGAGTCAGAGCAAGAAGAAGTGTGTATTATGAATGATGCACAAAAAGCAGCAAAACAGTTAGGGACTATTTCTTATGAAGTTACTACTTCGTTATCTGTTGATATACCAAAGGAAGTAATTTAAATTAGTGAGTCTGGGAATATCACTACAACGTGCACTAAAATCGCTCTCAAAAAAAGATGCAAAATATGTATTGGTAGCAACTCGAAGGAGTATTTCCCTTAAGACGAGAGATGGAACAGGATATGAGTATTGAAGGAATGATTCTTGTATCTAGGATAATGGATGTGGTGATGAAATAAAACGGATTGTATACATTTGTCAGTTAGTGTGATGATGGGAATTTAATACAACCTTTTGATGTGCCAACACTTATTCAGACAGGGGAGCTTAAATATTCCCAGTTAAAATAAAAGAATAAGTGAAGAAGAAATGAAACATACAAGAGAGTTCAAAGAATCAGCCATACAATTGGTTCTAAATAGTAATGAAGAGATAAAAATCTAGGGATGAACCACAAGACACTCTACAACTGGGTCTATATCTACAAACGTGAGAATAATCTACAAACATACAACAGAACAAGTAGTAAAATAAGCATTAAAGAGTCCTCCGAAGAAGAACTACGAAGACTTCGTAAAGAGAATCGTCTCTTAAAGCAAGAGCGTGACATCTTAAAAAAGGCAGCCGCATACTTTGCGAAAGAAACTCTATAAAATATGCGTGGATAAAAGAACATCAAAAGAGTTTTAATACAACAGTTATGTGTAAAATACTAAAAGTAAATCGCAGTGCATATTACCATTGGATAAATAATGGGTGTATAGTCAATAAAGTAGACGAAAGATTAAACCATCTCATCAAAGATATATTTTATCAATACCGTGAAGTTTGTGGTACTAGACGCATAAAAAAGGTCTTAGTGCAAGAGTATGGTGTTATTGTGTCTACTCGAAAGATTGCCAAGAGTATGAAAGAAGTGGGACTCACTGTAAAAATGAAGCGTAAATTTAAAGTAACCACCACAGATTCAAACCATAACCATAGTATCTCCCCAAATAGATTGCAACGTGATTTTAAAACCAATGTAGCCAATGAAGTATATGTAGGAGATATAACCTATATACGTACACAACAAGGCTGGTTATATTTAGCTGTAGTGATAGATTTGTATTCAAGGAAAGTGGTGGGTTGGTCAATGGATGATAATATTGAAACACCTCTAGTAAACAATGCACTTCAAATGGCATTACATAGCAGAAAGCCACCACCTAAGCTTATATGGCACACAGACAGAGGAAGTCAATATGCTTCTGATTCTCATAGAAAACTATTATCTGAACATAACATACTTCAAAGTATGAGCAGAAAAGGTGACTGTTGGGATAATGCGGTGAGTGAGAGTTTCTTTCATTCTCTTAAAACTGAACTTGTACACCATGAACGCTTTAAAACAAGAGCTGAAGCCAATCAAGCTATCTTTGAATACATAGAGGTCTTTTATAACAGACAGAGGCTTCATTCAACAAATGATTATATGTCTCCTGTTAATTATGAGCTCAAGATGCTACAATATCAAACAGCTGTGTAATCTTTAGGGGAACTTGTCTGAAATCGGGGCAGCACATCAATGTAAAGTGGCGCGTTTTTGCGAATGTAAAACAAATGCCGCTTTAAATTGTCCGCTGGAGCTATTTGTTAGCATTTTTTATGCACCTCTATTTCCCCTGGATAGAAACAGGCTACCAATATCTCCTGATATGTTGATGTATCTGTACTACTAAATGACCACTGTCAATCTACGATATCGGTATCTGTTTTGGCTCTCATTTGGTTTCCATTCTTATAATTTTATCAATAACTTTTCACGCTTTGAATTACCTAGACGCCCATCCTAAATATTAATAAAATAATTGATCAGGCCAAGGTTTAATTAAATCTTAGGGTGAGTGTCCTTTTATTTTTATTATTTTGGTTCGAGGAGCCGCCCGATAGGGCTTAATAGCCCGTGCCAGTAGCGGCTTAATTTACGGATCGGACCGCCGCTTGCACTTCATCGATGCGTGCGCCGTTGGGCTCGCCTTCGACGCGAGCAACGATCTTGCCTTGCGAATCCAGAACGATCAAGAATGCCTTGTGGCTGTCGACGGGAATACCCAGCGCCTTCTCCAGGTCCGCCTCTGCGAACAACCATGTTTGGTCGTAGTAGCGAGCCTGGAACTTTGCCTTGGCACGGCCAATTGCATCACTCTCACTCATGAAAAACGGAAGGTCTATGGCGAGCACGTCGCGAATACGAACCTTATTTTGGTCGATGTTCTTGCGCAACGCCTTAGCCCACATGCGTGTATCTTCGGCGGCGTCTTTACTTGGGGTGACGATGAGAATCGTCGGTTGTCCGATCAGCTTGGTGGACGCGACTTTTTCGCCGCTTAGGGCCGTAGCGGTGAAGCTCGGAATAGGACTGCCCGCGATCTGTGCAAGGACGTTGGCGGCGCCAAGCAATACAATCAGACTTGCCGCCATTCGTTTCATCATCAGCCTCTTGAAGTAACCAGTATCTGCAATCGCATAATTTTTTTTCATATATTTCCCCATCAAAGTATCTGGACACCGATCCTAAATATTAACAAAATAATTGACCAAATCAAGAATTAATTAAATCTTAGGGCGGGTGTCCATATAACGCCTTTTAAAAGTCGTTTTTATGACGCACTAAAAAATGAATATGTCATACAACAGGCCTTTTTTATTAGAGGGTTCAATTACATGAGCCAGGAAAATGCCATTACTTTGTTGATAAAGGTCATTTCTTTCTTTTTCCCAGTCATCTTCTAATAAAAGGGACGGCCTTTTATTCGCTAAACCAATTAGGTTCGCGGGTTTTTGAGTGGTTTTTTATAAAGCTACCGTTCTTGTTTATTCCATTGAGTTAAAAATTTTCTACTAACAATAATTTAACTTTACTCTGACCCCAGTTATTATTATACTAAAAATTACCTATTTATTTAGGTTGTAAGGATTTATGAAAATTCGTGAACACGTAAAACTAGGAGAAAAACATGGCTACTCAGGAAGTAACACAACTGAAACAAGATATTGAAGCCCTTAAAGATGATATTCATCAGCTGACTAACACCATTAAAGAATTGGCTGAAGAGAAAGTAATCGAAGGGAAGTCTAAAGTTTTTGAAAAGCTTCACATTGATGACTTGAAAGAACAGTTGGACAGTTTAAAGATCAAGGATAATATGGGCACTTTTGGAGGAATCATTTTGTTATCAGCCTATCTCAAAGCCATCTGACTATCAGCTAACACATCGGAACACATCATACTGAAAATACATCGTGGGAAAATGAAAAATATTTGCCATACGCTTACCTATGAAAAGGAAGATGTCACAACTTAAACTATAAATAAAACCCTTAATGTTAATTAAATTTCTTTTAATATATACTTTAAGCTTAAATAAATATTAAGGAATTACAAGCATGGCATCATATGTTAAAAAAAATTTAATGAATAATGAAGAGATTATTCATATGGCTAAAGTGCATTGGTTTATTTTTATACCAGGAATAACAACGATAATACTGAGCATTATAATAATGAGTAAGGGAATATCTATGGCAGATGAAGTTCCTAATGTTGCTGTTCCTGCTACTATATTATTTATTGTTTTACTTATTGGTGGGTTTTTGAGCCTTGCCAAAGCTTTTATCTTTAAAATATCTACAGAACTAGCTGTAACAACAAAAAGAGTAATAGCAAAAACTGGATTTATTAGTAGAGATACTGTTGAATTAAATCATAGTAGAGTTGAAAGTTTCACAGTTGACCAAAGTATTTTTGGAAGAATATTTAATTTTGGAAGTATCGTGATAAGAGGAATGGGAGGCGGAAAAACGCCTATCCCTAACATTGATGACCCCTTACGTTTTAGAAAAGAAGCTATGGAAATAATAGATAAAGTAGAAAATGCAAATTCTAATGACTAAGAGAGTGTAAAATAAACTGTGTAACCCCACCTGCTATCACCTAATCACTTAGTATATTTTGACATAATTTCACTAAAAAATATACTAAGCTGAGGATAAATCTCATACCAATTTCTCAAACTGTTAGCTTTCCATTTCTCCTGAATCTCCTGTGTAGCAAGGTATAACATTGTAAGCCTCCCCTTAAACTAAACTAGTTTAAACGGAATAATTCATCTCTAGACTGTACTTATCTAAATATTCAATAGGGCTTAATTTACCTAAAGTTGAATGAGGTCTGTAATTATTATAGTCATAAACCCATTCTTCTGTCATAATTTTGACTTCTGATAATGTATCAAATAGATAAGCATCGAAGAACTCTCTCCTCATTGATCCATTGAGTCTTTCCATTCTTGAATTCTGGGTAGGTGATCCAGGCTGAATAAATTTCAGCTCAATAGAGTGAATATAACACCACTGTTCAAGTTTATGAGAGATGAACTCTGGACCATTATCAACTCTTATAGACTGAGGTTTACCTCGAAATTCAACTGCTCTTTGAAGTGCTTGAATAACTTTGGAAGCTGGTAAGGATATTCCAACCTCAAACTCTATAAACTCACGGTTAAATTCATCCATAATATTTAAGATACGATAATGCTTACCACCAAAAAGAGTATTAGACATAAAATTCATAGACCATTGTTCGTTTGGCTGAAATAGGTCTTGAAGTGGATGCTGTACCCTTGCAGGTATTCTTTTTTTAGTTCTTTTTTTGAAGTTAAGCCCTAAAGCCTTATATACTCGGTAGACACGTTTATGATTCCAGATAAAGCCCATCTTCCTCAAACGGTTAAAGAGCAGCCAGAAACCATTTCTAGGATGCTTCTCAACCAACTTGTTTAATTCCTCAATAATGAGTATAGAGAGTATAGGGGTCAAGAGTATAG
>JGI1221J11331_1000122_pt1 | contig 23154 bp, 25 predicted proteins | sample LakVidmifraction_4_FD_11331 | JGI IMG/M metagenome (IMG submission 11331) | reverse complement strand
TTAATCGTTGCTTTATAACTTGTGGTAAAGGTATAGTTCTATCGGTAAGACTTTTACTATCCCATATATAGACTTTGTCAAATCCGAAGTCTATATCTTTTATGCGTATGTTTAAAGCCTCACTCATGCGTAGTCCACAACCGTACATCAAGTATACTATAAGCTGATACGTTCCAGTAAGATTGTTTATGACTTTTTTTACTTCATCTTTTGTCAGTACTTGAGGTATATGTTTTCTCTCTTGTGCCCGTAGAGCTTGTATATTCCAAGAGCTCATATCTACACCAAGCACTTCTTTATAGAGAAATAATATGGCTGAAAATGCTTGGTTCTGAGTAGATGGAGATACTTTTTTTCTACAGCAAGATGGGTTAAAAATGCTTCTATCTCAGGTTTACCCATTTCAATTGGATGCTTTTTATTGTGATAAAAAATATAATGTTTTATCCAATGGATATACGTTTTTTCTGTAGATAAAATATAGTGTTTAAATCTAACCTTATCGCGAACAACATCTAAAAGTTTCTTTTTTACTTGCATTTTCTACTCCTAATTTATAAAGGACATTTTGTCCTTTTAATGGATTATGTGACAAATAACAGAACACTTTGTCCATATAACGACAATTTCAGTACTAAAAGGACATTATTTACAATTATAATTCTAATAAAATTCTTGATATTGTGCTAGAAGTATGTCAAATTGTCATATTTTTTAAAAATAAACGGACATTTTTAGTATCAGTTTATTTGAATATTTAATAGGAAAAGGTGTATAGTCTTTCTTGAATAAATAGTTAACCTTATAAAATAAATATTACGGAGTATCTGAATTATGCACGGAAAAGTTTTCGCAAAAACGATTAAATTATTTCTACTTGATGGCGTTCCAAACGGACGCATGACATGCGAATTGTCAAACTGGACAGGAAAAGCATACAAAATACCTAGAAACAGGATTAAAGACAGTGCGAGCAGAGATGAATTGTCAAGTACAGGGGTATATCTCCTTTTTGGAAAATCCGACATCAGCTCCAGTAAAGATGTTGTCTATATTGGTGAAGCCGAAAATATCATTAAAAGGCTCTCTCAACATTTAAATGAAAAAGATTATTGGAATGAAGCCATCGTGTTTATCAGCAAAGATGAAAACCTAAATAAGGCTCATATTAAGTATCTTGAAAACAGATTACATCAAATCGCCAGCTCTATAAATCGCTATGAAGTGAAAAATAGCAATACACCGACACTGCCATCAATCGCTGAATCTGATCAAGCAGAAATGGAAGAGTTTATTGAAAATATAAAAATGCTTGTCAATATTTTAGGATTTAAAGTTTTTGAAGAACTACGTCAGACTAAAGAAAACACCTCAAAAAGCGATAACAAACTTTACATTAAAGCAGCCAGAGGAGCAGACGCTCAAGGTCAGCAAACATCTGACGGATTTGTTGTTTTTCAAGGCTCGGAAATTGCAAATTCGACCGTCAATTCTTACCCTGAAGCTATGAATAAGTTAAGAACTAAACTAATCGAAGAAAAAATGATTTTAGAAGAAAATGACAAGTTAGTGCTTCAGACAGATTATTTGTTTAGCAGCCCTTCTGCTGCTGCTGCGGTTGTTATGGGACGAAGTGCAAACGGATTGATGGAATGGAAATCAAACAAAGGCAAAAGCCTAAAGGACATCGAAAGTGCCGATTAGGTTAACAAATCGTCGCACACCTCTGTTTGTTATTTTAATCGCTTCTTTGAGAAGTTTAACATAGTTTTCCCGTAGAAAAAGTATGCTTTTTTGACTTTGCAAAACTAGAGGGATTAAATACTAACAAATCAAAAGATAATTTTTTACTTACTGATCTCTTTGATCTCAGAATACTACTATCATTGAAAATCTATACAAACATTTGATATACTTACAAAAATACAATACTAAAGGAGAGCAGCCTATGGCATTTACGCCTAAAACCCCCTATCTTGCTACTGATGGTATTATAGAGTTGTATGAGGGAGATACATTCAAGGGTATCGTACTCATCGAGCGTAGAAATGATCCAAAAGGCTTAGCTCTGCCTGGTGGTTTTGTGGATGTGGGTGAGAGTGTAGAGGATGCTTTAAGACGGGAGATGCAAGAGGAGACGAACTTGGAAGTACAGATAAGTAAACTGCTTGGGGTCTATTCTGACCCTGAACGAGATCCCAGGTTTCATACTGCAAGTGTTGTCTTCGTAGCACAAGCTCAAGGTCAACCCAAAGGAGGAGATGATGCAAAGGAAGCAAAGCTCTATGCATTAGAAGAGATACCGATGGATCAATTAGTCTTTGACCATAGTGTGATCTTGAAAGATTATTTATTGCAACAGCAAACAAATAAGTAAAGGTATCATTTGCAAAGTAGTTACGATCTTCTGCGAGCTCTTAAAAACATGGGCTATCTCAAAACCACGAGAGATCCGCTCTGGTGGCCTCGAAGCTGTACTTTTGAAGTCATCATCGGTGCGGTCTTGACTCAGCAGACAAAATGGGAGAAAGTAGAGGAGTCACTGGAAAATTTAAAAGAGAGTGGTCTGATATCATTGGAGGCTCTAAGCAGAGCGGAAGTAGGACAGATCGCTACACTTATCAAACCCAGTGGTTTTTACAATACCAAAGCGGGGAGGCTTCAAATACTGTGTCAAAATATTCTCAATGAGTTTAATACATTTGAAATGTTTCAAAATGAAGTAACACGAGACTGGCTGCTCGAACAAAAAGGAATAGGGATGGAGAGTGCAGACGCTATCCTTTGTTATGGATGCAGACGTGAAGTCTTTGTTATCGATAGCTATACACGTAGACTCCTTGAGGCATTTGGTTACTCTTTTGAGAGCTATATGCAGATCCAATCATGGATGCAGGAGGGGATTGAAGCAAACTTTGATAAAATAACCCAAATGTATGATGCCGAAATGAAGCTACATACCATCTATGCCCGTTTTCACGGGAAGATCGTGGAGTTTGCCAAAGAGCATATACGAGGTAAAAATGTCAATATAGATACACTAAAAAAGTATATAGAAGGATAAACAGTGACCAACATCATCATCACAGGCTGCAGTACAGGGATAGGTCTGGAAACAGCAAAATATTTAAAAGATAAGTTTATAAAAGTTTATCCTACTGCACGCGAACAAAAAGATGTTGAGATGCTTAAAAGTTTAGGATTTGATAACGCTATGCAACTTGATGTCACCAACCCTGAAATGATTACAGCAGTTATAGAAAATGTGCTTGCATTAGAGGGACGAATAGATGTATGGTTCAACAATGCAGGCTATGGACAACCTGGTGCCATAGAAGATATCACAACAGCTACACTGCGTGAACAGTTTGAAACCAATGTTTTTGGATTACATGAATGTACAAGACAGATCATACCAGTCATGCGGAAACAAGGGTATGGGAAGATTATCCAACATAGTTCTGTACTTGGCATCATCTCTCTTTTTGGACGAGGTGCTTACAATGCAAGTAAATACGCAATAGAAGGGCTAACAGACACCCTTAGACTGGAACTAGAAGATACTAACATATACCAGGTACTTCTCAATACTGGCCCCATCACAAGCAATTTTCGACAAACAGCAATAAAAAAACTGCAAGAGAATGTTGATATAGAGCATTCTGTGTTTAAAGAAAAGTATCTTAGCAATATTCAAGAAGGAACGCGAAAAAAAGTACCGTTCAAGGAAGATGCCACTTCTATTGCATCTGTAGTACATAAGATCATATTGGCCGATAAGCCAAAACCTCGTTACTATATCACTAAAGCGACTTACTTACTTGGTTTTTTCAAAAGAGTATTAAGCACATCATTACTCGATAGACTTTTAATCAAAATAAGTTAGGGTCAAGTTATATAATAATAAATTGAATTGAATAGATTTTCGCTATAATCAGCGATATAAAATGATAGGAAAGTATATGGATAAGATAAAAATAGGTGTCATCACCACAAGTGATAGAGCATCACAAGGGATATATGAAGATATCTCAGGCGTAGCCATCATGGATACGATGAAAGAGTATTTGCTAAATGAATGTGAATATGAATACAGATGTATTCCGGATGAACAAAATCTGATAGAGGAAACCCTTATCAATCTTTCTCGTGATGAAAAGTGTGACATTATAGTCACAACTGGTGGTACTGGTCCAGCTATGAGAGATGTGACAACTGAAGCCACGGAGAATGTATGTCAAAAACTTCTTCCCGGTTTTGGAGAGCAGATGAGAGCAGTGAGTTTACAGTATGTACCCACAGCGATATTATCGCGTCAGACAGCAGGTATCTGTAATGGTTCACTTGTTATCAACCTTCCGGGAAAACCAAAATCTATTCGTGAGTGTTTAGATGCAGTTTTTCCTGCTGTCCCATACTGTATAGACCTTATAGGTGGGTCTTTTATGGAAGCTGATGAAAAAGTAATTAAAATCTTTAGACCTAAGTCAAAGTAAAAAAACAGGATAATACTAAATAATATGAATATAGAATTTATAGAAAATAAGATGAATGAGATCATCAAAGAACTTGAAACAGAGGTAATGTCTGTACTTATGGATGAAAGTCTTGATAAAAAGCAAACTAATCTTCACATGAAACCTCTCACCTCTACAAAAAAAATAGTAACCAATGCTATTGAGAGTATAAAAATGGTCGATAAACTAGGTAAAGAAGAATTGGAAAAGTAAAATGACAAAAGTATTTCTCATTTTAATATTTAGTACACTTTCTCTTTGTGCAAGTGAAAATCCTACGATATTATTGCCTTGGGTTATTGGATTTATTGTAGGGATCGTACTTTTTTTTTGGGGTATTTACAAAGCGCTTAAGACCCAACAAACGATCTACATATTGTCATTGCTTCCATTTATTCTTCTCATGATCGGCATGTTTTTCATTTAAACCTCTTCAACTATTGTAGATAATTGTTATACTATTCAAGTCAATTTGGCTCCGGAGTACTTGTCGACTAAATTTATTTTCTAGTCGTCAAACTTAATTCAACTCCGTCATTTCTTCCGCTTATACTTTGTCAGTAGTTGGTTCGAGGGCTTATTATTTCGGGTAGAAGTCATACCGGCCCCAAGCCAGTCTTGCATACCCCCTCGATACCATTTTAGTTTTTCTGCAGGGTATCCAATATCAAGCAAAGCAAAGATCATACTTGGTGACTGGCTGCACCATGGTCCATTACAAAAGATCACCAGTGTTTTTGCCTGGGAAAAATCATGCTCACCTTTTTCATCTGTAGTAACCCCTAATTTTTTAAGTGCATATTTATAATGGAACTCATAGTTCAGTCTATCTTTAATATAGTAAAAAGGTATATTGATCGCACCGGGTATGGTTATATAGCTAAACCATTTTTCTTTTCGCCCGTCAATAAGTAATATCTTATCACTGTGCTGCATTTCCTTTAGTGTGGCTAACACTTCTAGTTCACCATACGTTTCCAACTCATCATCAAGGCGTATAGGCAAGAGCTTTCCCTTAGTGTGGACAAAGGTTGACTTACAGGCTTCCGGGACTTTTTCATTGGCAAAATTTCCTGTCCAAAGCATATCATTATTGATAGGTACTTTTTTGCATTCCGCGGGGATGTCACGTTTGACAATAATAGTTTTTATTTTATCATTGCTATCTATCGTTTTAATAGGTATACCTTTGTATTCAAAACTAGTATTTTCAGCTAAAAGAAGAGAAGCAGTAAGAAGTAATGGTAGTATTATTTTTGTAGAATACATTCTTTTTTCCTTTTTTATTAAATGACTATTTTCTGTATAATAACATAAAATTTACCTAATATAAAAAAGAATGAGTCTGCCAGAAAAATCTGGCAGTTAAGAAGAGTGGGAGGTTATATGTTTGTCGCTACTTTATAGGTAGGATCATCTTCTTCATAGGTACAGAATGGACCAGCAGATCTTAGTGTTTTTTTACAATCTTCAGAGAGATGCCTAAGCGTTAGTTTTTTACCTACTATTTTATATTTTTCAGTAATAGCATCTATCGCTTCAGCACCAGAACTGTCCATCACTCTTGCATTTTTAAAGTCTATAATCACATCCGAGGGATCATTTTCTACATCAAACTTTTCATTAAACGAAGTGACGGAAGCAAAGAAAAGAGGCCCATCAAGTTCATAGATTTTTTTTTCGTCACTATCAAAAGAAGTATTTGCAAAGATCCTAGCATGTTCCCAGGCAAAGACAAGCGCAGAGATGATGATACCCGCTATAACCGCCACAGCAAGATCTTCAAGCACTGTGATGATGGTTACAACTACTAAAACAAAAGCATCTGCACGAGGCATGTGTTTGATACGTTTTAAAGAAGAAAATTCAAAAGTACCGATACTCACCATAAACATAATACCCACGAGTACCGCTATAGGTATGGCAGTAATGACATCAGAGAAATTCACTACAAGGATGATAAGAAGTACCGCAGCTGTAAACGATGAAAGACGACCCAACCCACCAGAAGTGAAGTTAATGATAGATTGACCGATCATCGCACATCCTGCCATACCGCCAAAGAGTCCTGAAGTTGTATTTCCTACACCAAGAGCGATACACTCTTTGTTTCCTGAACCACGTTCTCCACCCATTTCATCAAGTACTGAAAGTGTAAGTAGAGACTCTATAAGTCCAACCAATGCTATGATAAGTGCTGTAGGAAGAATAATGGCCATAGATGCAAAAGTAAAGAGTTCAGCTACAGGCATGACAAACGAAGGCATAGAAACATTTGAGAGGTCTGCAAGATCACCTACAATTTTGGTATCAATATGCATGAAATATGTTACAAGCGTAAGTACGACGATAGCTACAAGCCCAGCAGGTGCAGCTTTACTGAACTTTGGCAAGAAGTGCATTGTTGACATAGTAATAGCTACAATGATGTACATCACATAATTTTCCGTAAAACTAGCAGAGATGATGTCTATCCAACCATTATACTGTTCCATATTTTTAGGTGCCAAGAAAGGAAGCTGTGCCATAGCAATAACGATAGCCAAACCATTGACAAAGCCAAAGAGGGCAGGTTGAGGCACAAGACGGATAAACTTACCCATCTTAAGAAGACCGATACCTATCTGAATAAGTCCGGCAAAAATAGACGTCAGTAAAATATAATGAAGTACCATCATAGAAAGTGCATCTTTACCAAGCTCAGGATACATTTCAGATACAGAAAGTCCAAGACCTACAAGCACCACAGCTACGGCACCGGTAGCACCAGAGATCATACCCGGTTTACCACCTATAATTGAAGTAATAATCCCGATAATAAAGGCCCCATAAAGTCCTACAACAGGAGAGACTCCGGCAATAAAAGAAAATGCAATCGCTTCAGGAACAAGTGCAACAGATACAAGTGCTCCTGAGAGAATGTCATTTTTAATGTTTTGTTTCGAATAGTTTTGAATGTTAAACACATCAATTCCTTACTTTGTTTATGGTCAGAATTTTACCATAATAGTTTTACAAGCGACTTCTTCTCTTTATTCAACATCTTTAAGCGCCTGCTCTCTTAACTTGTCTTTTTTACTTTTTCTTTTACCTTTGACAGGTGCTATCCCTTTTTCTTTTATGAGTGCATCACCTTTAAGCTCATACCCTTTTATCTGTTCTCTTTCAAGTTTAATGTTACTGCGTTTTTCTATGAGTTTGAATTGCTCTTGATCCTCATGTCCTATGAATGTTACTGCTAATCCAGCCTTTCCAGCTCTTCCTGTCCGTCCTATACGATGAATATAGTCAGCAGGGGAACGTGGTAAATCATAGTTTATGACACAGCTAATGTCATCTATATCCAGCCCTCTGGAAACCAAATCCGTTGCAAACAAGATCTGTATTTTCTTAGCTTTAAACTGTTCCAACGTATAGTTGCGGTCTTCCTGCGTCAGATCGCCATGAAAAGACTCCGCCAAATAACCACGTTTTCTAAACTTCTCAGCTATGTTGTCTGTGGCTCTTTTGTTAGTCATAAAGACAAGCACTGTTTTCCACTTCTCTTGCTTCATAAGCTGTCTGAGCAAAGGTCCGCGATTTTCAGGGTTTACTTCTATGACTCTTTGAACTATTTTATCTACCGTGGGTGCTTCATCTTCAAAACTTACTTCAACAGGATTTTTTGTGATCTTTGAAGCGATGTCAAGCATCTTTTGAGGGTAGGTCGCTGAAAATAAAAGGTTTTGGCGCTGTGTGGGTATGGCTTCTAAAATGAGACCAAGCTCTTCGGCAAATCCAAGATTCAGCATTTTATCTGCTTCATCAAGTACTAAAAACTCAAGATGTGAAAGGTTCATCTGTTTTTTACGCAGCACATCTAAAAATCTTCCTGATGTTGCCACAAGTATGTCACACCCTTTCTGTATAGCAAAAAGCTGATCACCGATGCTTTCTCCACCGATAATAGAAACCACCTTTGGTTTTCTAGGCAGATGTACCCCAAAAGTAGAAAAGTACTCTGCTACTTGAAGTGTAAGCTCGCGAGTAGGAGTCAACACCAAAACCTTTATCTTCGCCTTTCCTTCATCCACATTTTTAGACCAAAGCTCCAAAACTGGTAAAACGAAGCTCGCACTTTTACCGCTTCCCGTTTGAGCCTTAGCCATGATGTCATGTTTTTCAAACACAAGTGGGATGACTTTTTCTTGTATAGGTGTTGGTTCTACATAGCTGTTTTCTTGAAGTGCTTGCAGTATGGGTGTCGAGAGTTGAAGTTCAGTAAAGGGCATGAGGTATCCTCTTATTATTTAGATGCTATTTTAAAGAATTTAGGCTTCAGAGGAGATTTGAAGGAGGCCCAGAAGTAGTCATATTATGTAGCAAGAATTCGGCCTTCTTCTTCAAACACAAACGTTTTTCACAGTCTAAATTTATTATTCTAACATTCCGGCCAGATATCCACTTGCAAACGACCACTGTAGGTTATATCCGCCGCATGGCCCATCTAAATTCATCACTTCACCGCAGAAGTAGAGTCCCTTTAGTTTTTTACTTTGCATCGTATAAGGGTCTATCTCTTTGAGATGTATGCCTCCACGAGTGATCATCGCCATTTTGAAGCCGTCATGTCCGCTGATGGTAAGGGGTGTCCAGACGAGAAGTTTGATAAGTTTGTCTCTTGCTGCACCGACTTGCTTACCCAATGCTAGAGCAGGGTCAACTTCTGCTAGTTTACAGAGTTCTAAACTTACAGACTCAGGAAGCAGAGTTTGGAGTAATTGTAGTGTGTTTCGATGGGGGTCTTTGGCCACTTCATGTTTAAGGTGTTCACGTATATGTTCTTCATTCATCCCTTTAGTAAAGTTTGCCAGAATAGGCACTTCATTAAATTTGCTTAAAAGCGGGGTTATCTCCCTGGAAAAATCCAATACAACTGGACCTCGAATACCACCTTTTGTAAAAATGAGATCTCCAACAGCAGAAAGTTTTTTATATTTTTTCATATCAACGTGCATAGCGACCTTTGCTATGGTGTCAGCTCTGCAGTTTCCTACCCATGTTTCTTTGGTTTTCAGTGGCATCATAGCAGGGTAAAGGTCTGTGACCGTATGTCCCACTGACTCAGCCATAGGGTAACCGTCACCCTCAGCACCAAGTACAGGATAACCCATACCACCAGAAGCGATGACAACATTGTCACCCATAAAAGTGTCTGTCACTGTATGGACTCCCGTAACCTTCTTGCCATTATGTTCTAAAGTCTCAACCTTTTGAGAACACAACACTTTCACGCCGAGATTTTGCATCTCCTGTTCCATAGCGTTAATGATAGTCGAAGAACTGTGAGTGATGGGGAAAACGCGGTAACCATCTGGTGCATGACTCTCCACACCAATCTCTTTAAAAAATGCCATAAGTGATTTATGATCCAAAGCTTCCAGAGCAGGGGTCATGAAACGCCCATCGCGCCCAAAACGAGCCATAAAGTCTTCATTTGAGAGTGTATTGGTCAGATTACAGCGTCCACCACCTGTAGCTTTAAGCTTAGCGCCTATCTTGGAGAGTTTTTCTAAAAGAAGTACAGACTTACCCATTCGTGCAGCGGTAATAGCAGCCATCATACCTGCAGCTCCGGAACCGATGACGATGAGATTATAAGTTGACAAGTACGTATTCCTTCATAATTTTAAAAAATTTTGTATAGAATCATATCAAAAAGTTAAATATTTTACATTTAATTTACACTAGATAGCTACAATCCGGGAATCCTTTCTAAATATGAAGTAATGTTTTTTGTCTTACAGTGTCAGAATTATTCTTCGATCCCTTTTATTTTGTAATATTTAGAAAGGATTACTTTTTCAAAATCTATAAAAATATTCTATAAACTCCTCATTAACTACACATACAGTACACATTCAAAGAGTAAAATTATTTAACTTTCCTATGAAGAAAACCTAGAATAAAATAGGAATGAATCCAATACATTAAGAGGAACTAAGAATGAAAAGATTAATAATTATGGCACTTTTAGCATCAGGGGCCTGGGCAGCTGACTTTTCTCACATGAGTACAGAAGAGATGATGAATATGCGTGGAACTGTTCCCGTGGATGATCGTCCTACATTCCAACAAGAGATGCAAAAACGCATGCAAAGTATGACTCCCCAAGAACGACAAAAGTATAAGGGTATGGGTCAAGGCATGGGAATGGGACAAGGTAGTGGAATGGGTATGGGTATGAAACAAAACTGTATGAACAACCAACCTACCTTTGAGCAATATGATCTTAACAATGACGGTAAGATCACCCAAAGTGAATTAGAAGAAGCGCGTGCAAAACGTATGAGTCAGAATGCCAAAGAGGGTAAGATGCAAAGAAATGCAGGCAATGCCCCTGCATTTGCCACCATGGACACAAACAAAGACGGCATACTAGACAAAGAAGAATTCCGTTTACATAAAATAGAGCAGATGAAAATGAAAATGAAAAATAAAGGAAATTGTGTAGGCAATTGTCCTGGTAAAGGTATGATGAGAAATACAGGAAATGCGCCTACATTCTCAGACATTGACACTAACAATGATGGAACCATAAGTAAAGAAGAATTCCGTTTACATCAAACACAAAGAAGTAATATGAAAAATAAAGGAAATTGTGTAGGCAATTGTCCAGATCAAGGTATGAAAACTGGCAAAAAGCAGTAAACACGTTTATATCTATATAAAATAAAGAACCAAATTGCAGTATTCCCACAAAATTGTTGGAATACTGTACTAAAGACATAGTTAATTATACAAATCTACTACAAACTCTCATTACAAATATCTATGATAAAATACCCTTTAACAAACCTCAAAACAATGTAATGCTAAATAATATTATATTAAATTACGGAGTTCATTTTTGATATTTACTACCCATTCCATGCATGATATCATGATATGGCTCACAGCACAAATAAGTGAACTAAAAGCAGGGCAGCGCATCAGTTTTGAGACACTTGATCCAGATCTAGGCGATGGGTATGCAGGAGAAGCATTAAACGTAGCAGATGCAATTTATATTTACCGAGGCTATAAGTCTTGGGCAGACTTATCAGAACTTTTAATGTGTAAAATGATGACCCCTGAAAAAAGTACCTATCCACTGGTAAAACTTACTTTTAAAAAACTAGAGACACAAAGCTCTTTTCATATAGAGTCTTTGGGTTCCAAAGAAGAAAAATATGGGGTGGACTCTCATTTTTCACAGATAAACAAGATGGAAGAACCAGCCTTTCTTTACTACTACACTCAAGCCTTGCAGAATGCTAAACTAAACCAAAGGACATCTGTCTTAAACCTCGGGATCAATACAGGTGAAGAATTCAACGTCATTAGAAACAGTTTAGATATAAGGACATATAAAAAGATAAACCTCGTAGGAATTGACCATTCCAAATCAGCCATAGCATATGCTAAAAGCAGTTTTCCTGAAAAAAATGTAAGGTTTCATACACATGATATCAATGACTTAGAGAGTTTAAATCTAGGTAGGTTTGATTTACTCGTGAGCATAGGCACACTTCAAAGTCCAAGTATCAACTTCAAACCTTTTTTCATGTCTTTGGTTCAGAACTATCTGAAAAAAGATGCGGCTATCATTTTAGGTTTTCCAAACAGCAGATGGGTAGGGGGAGAAATGATCTATGGAGCCAAGGCACCCAATTATGCGATGAGTGAGATGTCACTGTTGTTTAACGATGTCATTTTCTGTAAGAAGTACCTACAGCAACATAAGTACCGAGTCACACTTACAGGGAAACAGTACATATTTCTCACAGCGACTAAGCTTATTTAAGGTATTTAGGTCATAATCATTACAAATAAAATTATAATTAAGGATGAACATGAGAACAAATATTCTTTTACTTGCATCATTACTAACTACATCTATCGCACTTGCATCTGAGGTAAATACAACAGAAAACAATAATAATACTACTTCTGCAGAAATGAGTATCAAACAAGAGGGCATGAAATATATCAAAATGTTAGGTGGTGAACTAAAAAGTGAGCTACAGACTCATATGAAAGCTGATAAAACAGGTCTATCAGCCATGGGTTTTTGTACTGCAAAAGCAAATGACATCACCAAAGAAGTTAACACTAAACTTCCAAAGTATGCATCGGTAAGACGTACAGCACTTAAAATAAGAAATGAAAACAATCTTCCAGATGAACTTGATATAAAAGTGATGAAAGCCTATGAAGCAAGTATCGCAGCCAAAACATTTTTACCTACTGACATCAAAATAACAGAAGAGGAAAATACAATTAGAGTCTATAAACCACTGGTCGCCACAGGTATATGTCTAAAATGTCATGGTATCGATATCAGCAAAGAGATTCAAGAGCAGATCACTACTAACTACCCAAAAGACAAAGCAGTTTCATTTAAAAAGGGGTCACTCAGAGGTGTGATAGTTTCTGAGATAAAAAAACACTAAAAATACCCAATCCCTCATAAAAGTATATTAAAAGGTGTTTCATTTAATATTCTCTAATATTATTTTGTGGCTGTCATCAAAAATACAGTAAACTCAGCGTGTGGTTTAGAAATTTTATTGGCTAAACTGAAGGTCACATTCTTAAATCCTGCCTCTTCAGCATACTTGGCAAGCATCTGACGATCAAATCCATAGTGAAATACTCCTGTATTATCACTATGGAAAGTTCCATCTTCACTGTCTAAATCAGCTAAAGCAATAAATCCATCTTCATCAAGCATATCATAGAACTTAAAGAAAAGAGCAGGTATGTCTTCCAAATGGTGCATCGTCATAGAAGAGATAACGCCATCAAACTTTCTTTCAAGAATATCCGTACTCAAGTCTTTCTCTATCACCTCTGTATTACAGGAGAACTCACCACACTTGTTTTCAAACTCAAGTAGCATAGAAGGGGAGTTATCTACTGCAACTATTTTTTCTACATAGGGTGCAACAAAATAGCTTAAAAGCCCTGTGCCCGCACCAAAATCCATAAGCTCCATAGACTTATTGAGTTTAATATTATTTACTATTAACTCTGCTATACCTTTAGCATTTTGCACGACTTTACTGTCCATATCCCAAGATTTTGATTTATGGGCAAAATGATCTATTTTTGTTTTCATTATATTCCTTAATATTATTTAGTATGTGACTAAAATAGCGTCTCTTGTTTCTCTATTTTTATATTATCCCAGAAAAAATCAACATGCTTTTCAAACATAGAAACAACAGAAGATGTCGACTTTTTATCTAATTTTAGCAAAGAAACCTGCATTTGATAGAAGAATAGAGGAGAAAAGAACTCATTTGCAAGTAAAAGAGGGTCTGAAGACCTTATCATCTCGTCCTGCATCATCATAAAGAAGAGACTTGAAAGCTTTTTTACATTTTCCTGGTAAAAATACTCATTATAAATCTCTCTTATTCGCTCATTTCTATATATCTCCTGCATCAGCAGTTTAAGAAGTGCCTCATTTTGCCCATCAAAGCCGATAAGCTTGAAAGTAGTGGCAATGGACATCAACAGAGACTTTCCATGCTTATGAAGCTCTGAGGACTCTTTATCGCTAAATATAGTCACTATCGCCGAAGAGGTAAGACCACTTACCAGCGTTTCAAGTATATCGTCTTTATTCGTAAAATGGTTGTAGAGTGCACTTTGCTTCATATCCATAGCACCCGCTATGTCTCTAACCGTTGTTGCCTTATATCCCTTGGTTGCAAAAAGTTTAAGGGCTATTTTAAGTATTTTATCTTTTGTTTTGCTTCCTTTAGTAGGGGAAGAACTGACGCTCTGCTCATTCATAGTGGTTCCTTTAGGGACATTATAGTGAACATGTGTTCATTTGTCAAGTACTCATTTTTTACATACAAGAACACTTGTTCATATTGTAATTCATCCTAAGAAACAGATATGAACAAGTGTTCTTAAACAAACTATGGCCGTACTATTCATATGAACACTTGTTCATGCCTACACTGTATATCGCCCATAACAGCATGCTTTGTTGCTTTTAATTTATTTAATTGAACCTATCTGATGATATACGAGAAAAAGATATATTATAATACTAATAAATATTAATATTCGGATATTTATTTATTTTGTCTCCTGAGCATAGTGTGTATTTTTCCAATTGTGAGGATATTTCATTATTGAGTTTTTCTATAGAAGTGATCTTGATATTTCATATTTTCACACTGCGTGATTTTTTATTTATTAAGGCATGTAAAATTTTTTAAGTTCCAATCAAAATTACTATTTGGACTATTTTATATTTTCACAGAAATTTAGATCCAATATATTTTTCTTAGAAAATGTAAAAAATGATCAAAATATTAAAATGTATTTTTGATCATTTTTTGAAGTATGCTTATTTTTGAATGTTGTAATTTGTCGATTATTACTTTTTCAAAAACCATCAAACCATGATACAAATATATGAGAGAGGAGAAACTTTCTTTTTTGATAGAATTTATATTATGTTAACCAAGGTATAATGTTACTATAACAACTCTAATTATCTGTGTATTTCTACACAAATAACATTTGATTTATTTTTACAATTTGACTTAGTTGTATACGTGTACTTTCATCTACAGGTTTTTGTTTTATTGTAGATACCATCCCAATGATATTATCATATGAATGAAAATCTATCTTTTGTTTATGTAATGCAGCCATACTTAAATATGTTAACACTTCTTCTTTAGTAACGATGTTATGCATTTCAAGATTTTGCATCATAATTGCCAATAACATTTCATCTTCTTCGCTTAAAAATGTTAAAGCCATTTCATCTGCTGATTCCTCTTCGATGCCTTTGTTATAAAGTATAGAAGAAATACTTTCTGTTATTGTATGATCTGTGTTTTGGCTTTGAACAAGAGTATTTTGTACTGTATTTGCCAATACAGGATTTAAAGCCAATCCTGAGATAATCAGAGTAATAGTTAAAATATTATGTTTGTTCATTTTAAAATCCCTTGTTTAAATTAAATCTATCATCTATGATAAACAAAAAAGGTTAACAGTTCTATTATATTGAAACATTGTTATGGAGAAAATATATGAGAGGTAAAAATCTGTCAAATTGGCATATTTTAGATAAAAACTTCCCANAACTCTGCGTGTTCATTTGCAAACTGTTCGAGTCTTAGCTGCAAGCTTTCTTTGATGACCTCAGATTTGCATAAAAAGAAAAACGCCCGTGGTGAATATGGTTTATGTTTTATAGCTATGACGTGATGATATTCTTTTTGCAGATCATCTAAAAGTGATTTTATCTGTTCGTCATGTGGGAAACAACGGCTAAGGTGTTGGTACACAATGCAAACCTCCAAATAGGGCAAACGGTAAAAATAACTTACTTCGTCTGCAAAAATGTATTTTTGCGGATACACTTTTTGCCTATAGTGTTTTTCCAATGTCAGATGTTCAAAACGATGTTCTACTCTGTTACATCTGAGTGCCATACCATTGTCAGGTTCTACTGCGACGATCTGTGCTTTGTTAGCAAAGGTCAATGCTGTGTTGAGCCACAAATATCGGTCTTCAAGGGCTTTAGGGACTTCTCCGTAATAAAAGGTTGCATTTTTGAGTAATTTTAGGGTTTCCAGTTCTTGAACTTGACGTTTATCCCGCATCAAAATATCTAGTAAGGAATGTTCTAGATATTCATCTGTGCCCATCATGCGTTCAAAGTAATCTATATGCCGTCCGTCATTATTTTCTTCGCCCTCGCCTTCATGCATGAACCATATTTGTGAGAGCTCTTTTCCGTCCATAGGACTTTCTTTATGGTTGAACAAATAACGAAAAAGTTGGAACTTTCCAAAGTCCCCGACATCTGCTACATATTTATCCTGCATACATGAAGTCCTTTTTTATGCGTAGTTTAACATAATTAGATATGATAATACAGATATTTATGGAGGAGTACTACATGCAACACAAATACATAGGGAAAACCGGACTTCGTGTTTCACCCATCTGTATGGGAACGATGACCTTTGGTACTCAGTGCAACAAAAAAGAAGCTTTTGCCATTATGGACAAAGCCTATGATCATGGGGTAAACTTCTATGACACCGCAGAACTCTACCCCGTTCCACCCGATGGAAAACTTGCAGGCATAACGGAGGAGTGGGTCGGAGAATGGATGCAGACTAAACCGAGAGATTCTATTATCTTGGCGACCAAAGTTGCTGGAGCAGCTAATGGCTGGTTCGTTCCGCCCATTCGTCATGGTCTGACCGCCATCGACCGTTTTCACATCGAACGTGCCGTAGAAGGAAGTTTGAAGCGACTAAAAACAGACTATATTGATCTCTATCAGATGCATTGGCCCGATACCATAGTCCCTATAGAAGAATCACTTGAAGCATTTGACCGACTGGTAAAAGCAGGAAAAGTACGCTACATGGGAACTTCAAATGACACGGCATACGGCACAAGCAAGGCTTTGATGACTTCTCAGTATAAAGGACTGGCACGGTTTGAATCCATACAAAACAACTTTTCTTTACTCAACCGAAGATTTTTAGATGAGCTCTCTACACTTTGTCAAAATGAACAAATCTCACTACTTCCCTACTCACCTCTTGGAGGTGGTGTACTCTCTGGAAAATACAACCAAGGACTCAAACCTGAAGATGCCGAGGGAAGATTTGCAACATACCTGAAGTCCCCTAACCAAAGACAGCGACTCATGGCACAACGTTTCATGAACGACAAAACACTGGCCTCCACACAAAAATACTTGAAAATCGCCGCCGATGCAAATTTGCATCCGGTGACACTAGCAACAGCCTGGTCAAAACAGTTTGATTTTGTGGCTTCCACCATCGTAGGTGCGACACATACCAATCAGCTCGATGCCTCACTTGCAGCCATGAACCTCACACTAAGCGATGAAGTGTTAAGAGCCTGTAACAAAGTTCATGAAGAGATACTCTACCCTATGGGCTAAAAAAGATAGCACTACACATGCACTTCTTTTTGTGTCTTATTTATGTGCTATACCATCTTTAATAATAAAAGTATCCTGTCTTAATTCTAAATGGCCAGAACTATTTTTTGCTCTATATCGGCACACTGTTGTCCAGCCATTACTACCAGCCCGAATATAGGCCTGCATCTTTCCTCTTCAATAGAATTGGGGTATTTGAGTGTTTTATTCCAATATTCCTGTACTGAAGGAGGAACACCAGTACGGTATATACCGTATGGTTTTGGACCAAATTTTGCTTCTAAGTCTTTTATTTTTTTAGCTTCAGTGGCAAGTAGCTCAGCTCTTGCTTTTTCTTGTTCTGTGATATAAGTATCCATAGGAGATGAAGTTGTATTTGTATTGGTTCTCAGCCATAAGGGTTCAGTGATCCAGAGAGCAAGAAGCATGATTGCTAAGAGTATATATTTCATCATTGACATGTAAGCCCTTTTGTTTTTATCTAAATAGTTTAACACATTAGTCTAAACATTTATCTGACGTGTGTAACTCCAAATGAAGGAATTATTTTTATCAACCAAAGCATAAACTAAGCCCTACTTTACCCTTCTCTTCATCTATGGAGATAACCTCAATTTGGGGTAAAAACTGGTTTAGAGAAAGCACTTCAAGAGGATGAGCAATGCGATTGTTACTCATCTTGGAGATGTGTATCATGCCGTCATTCTTTAACCCAATGTCCACAAAGGCACCAAAGTCTGCTATGTTTCGTACTACTCCTGAAACAAAAGAACCCACACCTAACATTTTGATGTCTGTCACATCTTCCTTAAAAGGGATAGGCGGCAACTCTTCTCTAGGGTCAAAGCCCGGTTTTTGAAGTTCCTTGATGATATCACGTAGGGTTTCCTGCCCAACGTTTAGTGTCTTAGCCATTGTACTTACATCTATCTCCTCTAGAGCTAAACCCTCTAATTGCTTTGCCACAGCATAACTTTCTGGATGTATACCACTATTATCAAACACAGATTTACCTTCTTTTATACGGACAAAACCTGCGGCCTGCTCATACGCTTTAGCACCTAAACCTTTAATTTTTAAAAGTTCGGACTTAGAAGTGAAATACCCTTTCTCTTCTCTGTATGTGATGATGTTTTGAGCCACTTTTACTCCTAATCCTGCAACATAAGAGAGAAGAGAAGCCGAAGCCGAATTCAGATCAACCCCTACTCTGTTCACAAGGTCTTGGGTTACATCGGAAAGTTTTTTTTCTAAAAGTTTTTGATCTACATCATGCTGATACTGCCCTATGCCTAAAGACTTTGGGTCTATCTTAACCAAGGCTGCCATAGGATCACGTAGTCTTTGCGCAATAGATATGGCTCCCCTTATGGTTACATCCAGTTGTGGATACTCTTGCGCTGCTATGACAGAGGCAGAATAGACCGATGCACCCGCTTCAGAAACGACGGTGTAGTTTAGTTTAGCATTTTCATCTGTGTTAAGACGCGCAAAAAATTCTTGTGTTTCCCGCGAAGCAGTACCATTGCCTATGGCGACAGCTTGGATGTTGTACTTTTGAGAGAGTTTCAGTACGACATCTCTCGACTTTTCATACTCATTTCTAGGTGCTGTAGGATAGATGACTGCATGTTCCAAGTAGTTTCCATTTTCATCTATGACTGCTAATTTACAACCTGTACGAAAGGCAGGATCAACACCCAATAGTACACGTTTTGTTACCGGAGGTGTGATGAGAAGTTGACTGAGATTCTTACCAAAAACACCAATAGCAGCGATGTCTGCTTTCTCTTTGAGTTCTCCTTGTACCTCACGCTCCACCGACGGTAACAAAAGACGTTTAAGCCCATCTTTGTATGCTGCAAAGAGAAGTTCTTTGCTAGACAAAGCATCACGAGGGATTTTATATTTTTTTATATTCTCTTCTATCTTTGCTATGTCGAGTGTTACTTTTACAGAAAGTTCCTTCTCTTTAACCCCACGCATGATGGCAAGATAACGGTGGGAAGGAATATACGCTACTTTTTCCGTATGATTGACAAAATTTACATACATCCCCTTTTCATTAAAGCCTTTAGCTTTTTTGGTTTCCATGACACCAAAACGCAACATCGAGTTACGAATGGCTTCACGTTCTCGAGGCTGGTCGGCATAACGCTCCGCCAAGATGTCTTGCGCACCTTTGATGGCTTCATCCACAGAAGCTACATTACCTTTAACAAAAGACTTTGCTTTGATTTTAAAGTCATTAAGACTTAGTTTTGCACCTTGAAGTGTATAAGCAAGAGGCTTTAAACCATTAGATATAGCAGTAGCTGCTCGTGAACTCTTTTTCTCTTTATAAGGTCTGTAAATATCTTCCAATACCCTCAAACTTTCTGCAGCAGCGATGCTCTTTTTGATGACATCCGTAAGTACACCCCTCTCTTCTATAAGTCTCTTCACTTCTGATTTACGTTCCAGAAGCTTTTTAGCACTTAGATACACGGATTCAAACTCACGCAACACTTCATCATCTGCACCACCCGTCATCTCTTTGCGGTATCTAGCGATGAAAGGTATGGTTGCACCCTCATCTAAAAGTTTAAGTATATTGGCTATGTGGGTTTGCTTAAGTGTTGTTCTTTCAGCTAATACGTTTATTAATTCGTTCATTTTCTCTACTTAAGTATAAATTTATTTTAAGATATTTTTATTATTATAGAAGTTTAACTAAAAAAGAGACCGGAATCCAAATAAGTAGCATAAAATTTCTAAAGAAATAAAGCCTACTTTTTAAATCATCCAAAAAGATGATATTATATATTAACTTTTTAATGTATAATAGTTTAGAATATAATTCTTTTATATAATAAAATGATAAAAAAGGTTAGACATGTCTTTACTTACAGAAAACATACAACAGCGATTAGACTCTTGGCTCAACATGTTAATTGAGGCTGATGGAGCTGATCTACATCTTAAAAGTAATAGTCAGATCCATGCACGGATAAAAAGTGATATTGTTCTTTTATCTGAAGAGAAGACAGATGCAATGACTATTGAATCACTCGTTAAGTTTTTGACTGGTAATACATATGAAGACTTTAAAGAAAATAAAGAGTTTGATGGTGCATATGCACTTGGTGAAAAATATCGTTTTAGGGTCAATATTTCTATGAATCTTCATGGTTTTGCATTAGCCTTCCGTCTGATTCCTACCTATATTAAAACGATTGAAGAGTTAAACCTTCCAACAGCTTTACATAAACTTGCCCATCTTCGGCGTGGTCTAGTTCTTATAACAGGTACAACGGGGAGTGGTAAGTCTACGACCCTTGCAAGTATTATTGAAGAGATAAACAAGACTTATCCTCATCATATTATTACCATTGAAGATCCTATAGAGTATAAACATAATGATGCACAATCTATCGTTGAGCAGCGTCAATTAGGATTACATACTAACAGCTTTTCTCACGCATTACGTGCAGCAATGCGTGAAGACCCAGATATTATTGTGGTCGGTGAAATACGTGATATTCCAACCGCGGAAAGTATTATGGAGGCTGTAAATACAGGTCACCTTGTCTTTTCTACCGTTCATACATTAGATGCTCGCGAAACGATTGACAGACTCATTGCTATTTTCCCGAACGAAGAGCAAAATCGTGTACGTGTAACACTTGCTTCTAACATTGAAGCAGTTATTTCTCAGCGTTTGATAAGAGGTATATCTGGAGATATGATTCCTGCTGTAGAAATGATGTTTAAAAGTCCTCAGATCCAAGAGCTTATTCGAAATAAACGTGATCATGACATCCCTGATGCTATCGAAAAAGAAGGTATCAGTTTTGATTCAATCACCTTTAATCGTGCTCTTTTTGATCTCACATTGGCAGACAAAATCACTGAAGAGCAAGCATATCAGTATGCCAGCAGTCCTGCTGATCTTAAATTGATGTTTACAGTAAGTACAGAATATGAAGATAAATTTCATTCAGATACAAAGGATGATGTTCCTTCACTTAAGGAAGTGTAATTATAAAAAAATTCTTGACATATAGATTGATTATAATGATATAGAAATATCATTATCCTGATTGACATCATTAGTTAATAATTTTAAATTATAATTAATCTTATATAGTTGTTTATTATAAAAAGGATTAATTATGAAACCTCTATTCTCCCTAACCTTTAGCATCATTTTTCTACTTTTCATAAGTGCCTGTGGTGGAGGTAGTTCAAGCAGTACAGATGATAACACAACTACAGATACCACTCCATCAGTCATTACAATTCTTGGTGACAAACCAGCAACAGTGATACAAGATGAGACCTATACGGATGCAGGCGCTACAGCTCTAGATGATAGAGATGGTCCTGTTACAGTTATACCAACAGGAAGTGTAAATACTGCGTTAGTTGGACCCTATACTATCACTTACACTGCTACTGATGCGGCAGGGAATAAAAAGCAACGGATACGAGATCTGTGAATATAATAGCGCAGCTACAGGTGACACAGTTGCACTTTCAGGTGATGGATTTTTTAACCATGAAAACTTCTATTATGATGCTGTTGTTATGCAGGGTGTCAGCTGTACCCTGTGTCATCAGATCGAAAACACTCCAGAACTGGGTACTACAGATGGTTTTTCCGGCAATTTTGTTATTGCAGACAAAACGGGGATTGAACGTAAGATCTATGGCCCTTATACGAATCCTAAAACTGCACCAATGCAAAACAACGTCGAGTTTACACCAGAATGCGGATGATGCCAGTTTTGACACAACAATCGCCGATGCCAGGGATTTTCTTATGGTTGCTGCCGATATAAACATCACTGAAACAAACGTTGAGAATGGTGAGCTAAAGTTTACTGTTCTACTCAGAAACCACAACGGTCACAAGTTCCCAACAGGTTTTCCCTCACGTCGTGTCTGAATTCATACAACAGTGACCAATGAGGCAAATCAGATTATTTTCGAATCAGGTGCTGTTAATGATAAAGGTAAGATCACTGGTGTTGATGACACGACAACAATTAATGGTTATGAACCACACTATGAAAAGATCAATAACGACTCACAAGTCCGGGTCTATTAGACTATCTCAACAGATACAGCATCCATCACAATCCCTTAATAAGGGAGAAGATGAATTAAGCAGTTGCTTTGTGCACTGCTTTTTTAGATGTGTCCCACGCTTTACTGCTATCTTGTTTGACACCACTCCATGTTTTAGTACAGCCATTCATACTCATTCCTATAAATAGAGTAAACGCTAAAAACAATAAAAACTTCTTCATCTAATAATCCTTTTTATAATAACTTTACTTACATATTACGAAAGTTTATCTAAAAAGAAGTAAATTTGTTATTATTATGCTATAATGTGCTATTGAAAGATGATTTAGAGTTTCATCTTTGGCTAGACTTTTATTGATAACCTTTGTTTGCAGTATTATCCTCTCCAAGAACACTCCACTTTATATTTTCAGCACTTCAGCAATGATGTGTATAAACAACCAAAGGAATTGCAATGGCAAATCAAGTAAACGGATCAGTAAAATGGTTCAACAGTGAAAAAGGTTTCGGTTTTATCGAACAAGAAAATGGCGGAAAAGATGTATTTGTACACTACCGTAATATCAATAGTAA
>JGI1221J11331_1000120_pt1 | contig 23209 bp, 8 predicted proteins | sample LakVidmifraction_4_FD_11331 | JGI IMG/M metagenome (IMG submission 11331) | reverse complement strand
TTGACCAATGGAAGCGAGCTATGAACCGTGAAATCAGTTATGGTGAGTTAGGTTTTCAAGGTCAGAATTATGCAGCTGCTCATTCTAAGTTCAAGAAATTAGATGAAATGCTTACCGAGGGAAAAATTAGAGAGGGAGGGTTAAATAGATTTAAACAGTCAATGCAAACTCACGTAACTACCTCTACTGAAGCAGGAGGATTTTCTGGGTTTAAAGGTTATAGCCCTTCTGCAGAAATGGACCCTCTAGGTGTAATACATGATACCATAGATGAAGTAGTTGCACAATCAGATGAAAATGGGTATGATGGGAGAACTAGGGGAAGAGTTCTTAGTGGGATTAATAACTTAATGCGTACTAACCCAAATATTATGAAGTCTTTACAGGAGCAGTATGGTGTTAGTCCAAAAGATCCTAACAATCCTGAGACCGAGGTAGAATACATGAATAAAGTAATAGAGGGTGTTATTGATGCTAAGGAATATCAAAATAAAATGAAGGATAAGAGTGTTAATGGCGTAGACTTTATGAACACTACTTTACAGCATGTAGGGTTACCTCAGAGGTCTAAAGGTAATAATAAATCTGTTGGGAACTCTATGATTCAAGCCAAACAACTACTTGGAATTACGGGTGATGCAGATGAATTCATAGCATCTCCAGAAGGTAAAGAACTTATAAGAGCTTTAGAATCTCAAGGAGAAGGAAAAATGCCAACAGACCCTACGGAAAGAGCTGCGTGGATTGATAACTTAGCTAATAAAAACAGAACTGTAAGTGTTCCTATTGATGGTAAAATGGCACCAGTAAGAGGTGTAGTGGTGAATGGAAAACTTATGAACCCTGATGCGTATCACGTAGACCAAGAAGGTAACCCAGTAGATTCAAGTGTAATTACTGAGGGTAAGAACCCTAAAGATATTGCTGTTACTCGAGGTATGGTTCCCTCTGGAGAATATATGGGTTGGATAGCTATTGTGGGTGCCGATGGACAGATGTATTTAGAAGAAAATACTAGTGATACTCTATTAAACTCAAAAGAGTACCAAAAAAATCAAATAGATTTAGTTGCTAACACTTTAACTCATAATAAAACAATAACTTTGAGGGGTTATGGTAATGTAGAAGGAGGAACTTATGAAGCTAGGTTCCATAAGGTTACACCAGAGGAAAGAGAGAAAGGCAATATTGATGTAACTACTTTATATAAGAATGGAGAGCCTATGTATAAATATTTTATAGACCCACGTACAAAATTACCTGTAGCACGTAAGCTAATAAAAAAGTAAACTATTATGATTGAATCAAATAAAGAGTTAGATGAAGATTTAACTATGTTGAATGGCGCACCTGATGAAGCAGAACAACTTGCTACAAACTTAGGGGACTTAGAACCTGAAGGTGAGCCTGTAGTTCCTACTGTAGAACCTGCAGAACCTCAGGGGTCTCAAATAGATTTTAGTACTTTTGAAGATGATGTTACAAATTTTGGACCTGAGTTACGTTCACAATCTGATGCAGATGAGTACATAAAAGGTTTACGTACTCAAGATGCAATGAGTAGATCTCAAGCAGAAGGTACTAGAGATAATGACCTTGATGCAGGAAAATCTACGAATGAATCTGTTAATTCTGTTAGGGCCCGAAATCAATCCGGAGGAATAAAATTTCTTAAAGCTATGGGCGGTGGTATTCTAGAGGGTGGGCTTATAGCATTAGAGCAAGCAGGTTATGTTGCAGATTTAGATACTTATACTAACATGTTTGGAGATGTGGAAGACTTATCAGGTAATGCTTGGACTAGACTTATGAAGGACACCCAAGAAGACCTTCGTCAATCAGAAACATTTAAGATTTATGAGGATGACCCTGATCCAAATAGCATATTTAGTAAGATATTCAAATGGACTTCTTTAGAATCAGCTGTTAGTTCTGGAGTAGGTTTTGGTATTACTGGTTTAGGTGCGGCCAAGTTGGTATCTGTATTAGGAGCTACTAAGAACTTTGCAGCATTAGCAGCAGCAACAGATAGAACTTTAGGAGTGGCAGGAGGTTCTGCAAAAGCATTCGTTGGGCCCTTAGCTACTTCAGCTATGTCAAATTTCTTTATGGGTCAAATGATGGCTACAGATACATACAATGTAGCTATGGAGCAAATGTCTCATCGTATAGGAGAAGGACCTGGACAATTAACTATGTTAGAAGCTCAGAAGATTGCCAACACTGAAGCACAAGATGTAGTTGCATTAAATATGGCATTATCAGTTACAGGACATATTAAATTTGGGGGGATATTTAAACGAAGAAGAACTGATATACTACTTAAAGATCCGACTATAGGGCGACAAGCACTTAATTTAATTAAGAGAGGTTCTCCTACTGCATTTGGAGAGAATGTATACCAAGAGATGATTCAGATGGAGCAAATTCACGATGCAAATGTTCTTGCAAAAACTGATAATGAGGATGAATACAGTGAAGACTATTGGACAAGAGTATCTCAACTTATGTTATCTGATAGAGCAGTTCACGCAGGAGCCTTAGGTGTCATAGGAGGTCCAATTCAATTTGCACTTATTCAACGTCCAATGATGGGTAAACAGATTGCGCAACAAAGGGCTGATTATAAAACACAGCAAGGTGTAATTAAAGTAGGTCAAGAACTTGCTTCAAATAACTTTAAAACATTTAGTGACTATACTAAAATTATTGATAAAGCAACTAAAAAAGGAGATATATCTGTAGCTAAGCTTACAGAACAAGCTCACTTAATTCATGAGGTAGCTCATCAAATTGAGTGGGGTACTTTAGATATGCTTAAAAAGGATATAGAATATATTTCAACTGCGGATAAAACTGATCCTAAAGTAGCAACTTTTGACGAAGGGTATCAAGAAAAAGCTGTAGAGTTCTTAGACCTTATAAATAATGCTGAATCTTACATGGGAAAGAACGGTAAAATTCCTAACATTGGAGGTATTGTGTATAACCGGTTAGTAAGTCAAAAAGTTGATGAAACTCGTAGAGAGGTAGTTGAAAGAAATATAGAAAATAGAAATAAATTAAAAGAAGTAACAGCAGTTAAATTTCCTAACGTAGAATTTGTAGATGGAGAAGCTAACTTTACTGATAGAGTTGAAGGAAGATTTGATAAGTTATCCGCAACTCAAACAACTGCACTTAAAGCTAAGGAGTCTATTCAAGATAAAAGTCTTATAGATTTTATACAGAATCGGGAAGAGTACGCTGATATTGAAAAAGATAGTAAACGTATAGAGAAGTTTGATAAACTATCTGTAAACTTATACCAGAAGTTTAAGCATATGATTAGTGAAGAAGGTCAGGCAGAACATTTACGTCTTCAAGCTAAAAACACAGAGAATTATGAAGAGAACGCTAAGAAGAAAAATGAAACCGAAGATACTATTAAAAAAGTAAAAGATAAAAATAGTAGGTATACAACATTTGGTGAGATGGAAGCTGCTGATGTTGGAATGACTGCGGGAGACCTGGAAGTTTCTGTAAAAGAAAAAGATGCTAAAATAAGAGAAAATATTTCAGAAGGTAAATATGCTGATATAAGAGAAGGCCAAACATTTACATCCATAGATACAAAAGGAAAAGTAGCTGTATATTCTCCTCACGATATATTACAATCTGAAGGAGGTAAATTTTATAGGGTAGACAGGCAACACGACAGAGGAACTAAGAAGTCTGGTATGCCTGAAATTCAGGAAGTACAATTAGATGAAAAAGGCCAATGGAAAGTAATAGGGAAACTCACAGAACTTAAGAGAAATGATTTCTTAAGGAATGGAGTTCTTCAGGCTATGCTTTCAGCTAAAGGAGAATACCGTGGACACTTAAAAGATTGGACAGCATATCCACTTATTGACACTGTTCTTAAACCTAATCATCCTACATACAACTCAAGCAGGGTAGAGCACCAAAAAGATGGTGTTGTAATAACTACTAATGTAAGAGCTGATAATATTGGTAAGGAAGGATTTAATTGGTTAGAAGAGTACCGATTAGATATCCTTAGTAAACCTTTTGTGGCACCTTATGATATTACTTTAAAGCTAAACAGTGACTATAAGAATAATTCATACATTGATGTTTATACAGATGTAAATGGTAAGCAAGAAAAACTTACAAGATTAAATAGAGATTATAATTTAGCTCACGAAGATCTTATTGCTGGGTTAGTAAATGGAGAAACTATTACCGGAACCATCACAGGTCATTATAGTAATGAAGGGAACTTTGTAAAAAATAAAGATGAGAATGGTAATCCTATTCAAAGACCATTATCAGACTTTAAAAATGCCAAGTCAGATTACCTTATCAATGGTTCTCTAATACTTGCACAAACTAAAGGACGTAATAAAGGATTTGAAAATGAGATAGGTGCTAGAGCTATTGATGGTAGACGTTATGAAGGAGATTTTATACCTGTGGAAGATGGTGAAGGTAATATTCAACAAATGCAGATTCCTTATGAGAGTATGAATCCTGGAGATACTTACGCGCTTGTAAAAGGTTTGAATGGAAAAGTAACTCCTATAGCTTTACGAGGAACTAATTTGGCTAATATAGATAGTAATTTTGGTTTTGAAAATAAGACCGTAGATATTATGATTGAATGGCAACAAGCTGTTGATGATTTACTACAAGATGAGATTGCTAATGAATTTGAATATGATAAGATAGATAAGGAGAAGGCTGCTGCTACAAATAAAAATACTAATCGAGCCAATACAACTAGTGATGAGTCTAGAGCTAAAGCCTTTAGAAAATTAAAGAGAAAACGAATATTTGATACCTATGATGAGAAAGCAAATACCACTGATATAACCCCATATTGGGAGTCGTTTCAAAAGTCTGTTTTACAACATCTATCATATCAAAGTAGTAAAAAAATAACTAGTTATAAAGAAGATAATACACCAAGAGATGAACAGATAAAAGGTAAATCTGTTATGAATCCTAGTTATTTTAAACCTACTATAATGGTATCCCAATCTGGTAAGTATGTACCGGGATTAGAGATAGCTAATCCAAATAGTAAATTTGGGTATTTAGAACTTAACTCAGAAGATAACCAAGCTGAGTTCTTAAAAGCACTTGGTAGGAAGAGGGCAAAAGCTCCTATAACTGTACTTACAACTCCTATTGAGAATATTGCAGAGGCTGCTGATATGATGGAGAACTTTATGCGTAATACAGCATTTACAACTGATGTAGATTTAGGTAGAATATTTGCAGGAGCATCAGCCAATATACAACTTCACGGGGAAGATGTATCTTATGGAGAATTTGCATCAAAGAAACTAAAAGTAATTGATACAGCTGTTCAGAAAAAACAGCCTAACGTAACAGCTACATTTACTAAAGATACATCAGAAAAAACTTTAAAAGAGTTCAATGATAAAATTGATACCATATTTGAGGATTCAGATAATGTTGCCATTAGCATACCTGTTATAAGTACAATTAAAGGTGAAGTTGAATTACTCACTAGGTTCGAGCAAGTAGTTCAATCTTTAAATATTCAGGAATACTCTGAAGCACTGACTATCATTAGAAACACAATGAACGATATTTCAGGAGAGAAAACAGATGCTTTACAATCTATTGAAGATTCATTGCAAACTATGCCTCTTGAAAATAGAGAGAACACATCACTTATTGCTAAAGGTATACTTGCATTACAAGAGATACAAACTAAAGTTAAAAACCATGAGTTCAGTCTTGTAAATGTAAGTAAGAGTAGTGCAGATAGTAAATTTGTTCAGGCAGAGAATATGAAGGAATTTGCCAGACATTCTACTCTATGGCATAAAGTTCACGGACTTGGAACTGTAGAAGGTACTAATCCAAAGACAGGACTTATAAGAGTAAAATTTAATACTAAAACTATAAGTTCTTACCCAGCTGATTTATATTTAAAAGAAGGAGCATTTCATGAATTATATAAAGCTAAGAAGAAGATAGCTAGTTCAAATATGGTTAAAGATTCTTTTGATTATAATTCATTACAAAAGAAGATAAATACTTTAGAAGCCAGAGCATCTTATTTAACACGAAGAGCTTATGGTGATCCTATCAAGGAGGACACAGGTACTGAGGAAGAGTTCTCTCATAATATGACATCTGTTGCAAAATCTTTAGAGCTTAGGAATGTAGAAAAAGCATTTTCAGCTTTTGCAGCAAATTCATCTAGAGCTAATAACATAGCTAAGAATTTTGATGCTTTAATAGAGATTCGTTCTAAGATAAAAGAGATGGCAGACCCTATACCTATAGAGATTATTAAAGAACTTAATGAGTCTTGGATTAAAGCTGTACCTTATAATCAAGGGGAGTTGGATGTGATGTTAGATCTTGTAAACGAAAAAATTAAAGAGAACCAAGATGTAGAGGCTAATGAAAGACGTAAAGGCCAAATAGAGTTTTTTAAAGGTTTACTTGCTACTGTGGAAGAAAACATAGCAGTAAAAGGTCCTGTATCATTTACAAAATTTAAGTATGATAGTGAGTTTTTAAAAGAACGCGATGTAAGTGTAGATATTCCTGCAGAACTTATTATAGTTGGGAATGAGCGAGATAAAAAGACATCAATTAACTCTGAAGAAACTCTTCTTATTTATGAGGATATGGTGGAGGAGTTAGGTATTATAATAGAACTTGAAACTGTATTATTTGCAGAAAGGTTTAAAGCAACTGAGTCCCCTAAGTCTACACCAAACTCAAACAATACTAAGAACCCAGGTAAATCATCTTCTACTGTAGTTACAGATAATGTAAAATCTATTTTAGATAAAATAGCAAAAGATTTTTCAAAGGTTAAAGGATTAACTGAAGAAGGTAAAACTGTTTCCTTAACTAAAGATTTTAAATACTATACAAATGAAGACTATAAAGATTCTAAAGGTAATTATATTAAATTTGGGAGGGTTACAGATACGGGTAAGAATCCTTTAGCTACAAACAAATTAAAAACAAGTCAGCAAATAGGTACTGGTTCAGATGCACTGCTAAGAGATTTCTTTGATGGTAAACCTATGGAGTTTAGTGATGAGTACGCAATGACCGAGGAAGCTTTTAATATTGCTTCTAAATCGTTAAATCAATTAAGAGAAGATTTAAATGGTCAAACAGTACTAGCTAAAGATATAGTTTTATTTGATCCTATATCAGAAACTGCAGGTCAAGTGGATTTAATTACTTATAATGCTGAGGGATTAGTTAGAATTTATGACATAAAAACTATGTTGTATAATCCTAATAGTTCTTCCAATTATGATAGTGAAGTTGTATGGGAGCCTACTAAAAAACTTAATACTTTTGGAGATCCTATAATGCAAAAAGTTGACGGTCAAAGTCAACTTAGCAAGAGAAGGCAACATCAACAACAATTATCTAATTATAGAATTATACTTAATAATAACTACGGATTATTAGCTGAAGAACTGTTTATCATACCCATTGAAGTGGATTATACAGTAGGTATTCCTGTAACACGTTTATTTAATTTACATAAAACTATAAAAATATCTCCACTATCTTCTACCGATAAACTTAAATTAGATACTACTAAAACAAAAAAGGTAGATAAACAATCTGAACCTGATAAATTAGTAGTAAACAGTGATGTAGTTATCCGGAAAAATAATATGATGAACTTAAGTACTAATACTAAAGTTAAATATGAGCCTACTAAAACTAAAACTACAGATGACCAAAGTAAATTTGTACCTGAAGCTGATGGTATTATGGATACACTTATGGACTTAGGAGTATCTCGAGCAATAGCTATACAGGCAGAACAGTTACAATCTAATTTAGATATAGAAGGTTTGACCGCAGTGATAGAAACTATGCAGGAAGTTGACCCGGAGGCAGACATTGATAGTGTTATATCTCGTGCCATAGAGAACATTGTACCATTTAAGTTAGCAGGTAAAGAAGATACTTTTGATAATGAGCAGTTCAATGATGAAGTTTCAGAGGTACAGAAGTTACTCCCAAATGTTCCTATAGAAGTAACAAAAAATGTTGCTTATATGTATAAAACATTTGGAGCAGATGCATTAGGCGCATATAATAAAGGAGTATCCTACGTTGTTCAAGGGTCTGAAGCCGGTACAGTATTTCACGAAGCATTCCATGCAGTATCAGATTTATATTTAACTCATACAGAGAAGGATGCAATAGCTAAAGAACGTGGACTAAAATCTTGGGACTTAGCGTTTGAAGAAAAACTTGCATCCGAGTTTGAAGTATTTCAAAAAGACTACAAAAAACAAACTTTAACAGATAAAGTTAAAAAGTTCTTTGCATCTATCATAGATTGGTTCAAAGGAAGACGCTCAGAGGATCTTATTATTAATACCTTTACAAAAATAATGGAAGGTGGATTTAAGAAGTCCCCAAGTAAAGTTTGGTTTGAAAGTTCTTTATCAGGGATCCAATCTCAAGAGAAGTTTATGGCTCAACTTTCTGACCAAAATAATGTATCTTTACAAGAATTAAGAAAAAGTAATAGAATTAAAATAGTTTGTTAAAATGGGATGTCTTGTAGAAAAAGTATTACTAAGTAATGGGGAATCTTCAAAACTATTTGAAGCTCTTAATTCTAATCTAGAACCCGCAGCGGCACTAGAAACTTACTTAGAGTTACAAAATAATGAGAAGAAATATAAAAAGATGTTTGGCCTTAATGAGCAAGGTGAAATTAATCAGGTAAGATACTTAGAAAGTCCTAAATATAAATTAAATGAGTTTAATTCTAGACAGGAACAAGATGATGTGATGGATTTCCTACTTGATGAGTTCTTAATGGAACTTCAAAAAAGACCTGAAACATCTTCTAAATATACATTAACCGGTATAAATACAGATGCATTAGCAAAAGATCCTACTATTTTACCTGGTGTTATATCTGCTATAAGAAATAAGATAGGTATTGAACTTGGTGAGAAACAATATGGTAGCCGACAACGTGGATTAATGTTGCAAGCTATTGTAAATTTACCAAAGTATATTGGAGAGGCTGGATTACTAAATCCTTTAGGTGCCAAACTTAAAGAGGTTGGAGTGCATGTTAGAGTAGGAGAGAACCAAGTTGGTATAGATGAGTCTATAGATGTAGCTTCGGCTACTGCAGAGTACAGAGGTGAAGAGTTTGATTCAGAGAAGTATGAACTAGGAGAAGAACTTATATACAATATGGATATCTTAGAGATGCCAACATTGAATTCTGTTCTTCCCCAACTTAAGATGTATTTAAGGTCACTAAGAAGAATTAAAGAAAATTACAAATGGCACCCACAAAGTTCTGAGGAGATGACTAAAAACCCTCAGGCTGTGTATGAGTACACAGATTTAGGTACAGCTAGACCTAGTAAGCATGAAGCTCTTATGGGTAAACTATTTGGGGTATTAAAAAATACTCAGAGTATGGATGAAATGGCTATGAAATTAAAGAACGCTGTACGTTCATCTCCTGAGCTAATGCCAGTGTATGAATTACTTATGGACGAAGAACCTGTAAATATTCCTAACATAGGTTTATATAGTAAGTTAGGTGTAGCTCTATTTACCTTAGCCAAAGGAGATTACGATTTAATTAGTAATATTGAAATGGGTGATGGAAGAGCTGTAGTTGCCGACGCTAATAGCAGTTCTGTGAGAAATAAAATATTAGACTCGTGGAAAGAAGGTGTAACTGCAATTCAAAGAGTATCAAAAGCTGATGTTAAAAAGAAGTCAAATATTATAGAAAGTTTTCTGAGTCGTGTAGTGCCTGATCCTAAAGATCCAAAAAGCCGCAAAACTATAATGAACCCAATGATATCTAAAGTAAATGACTTAAGTTCTGAAGGTTTAAGTGAAGCTGCTAGAATGTTACGTATAGGAGGATTTATTGGTATAACTAAAGGAGATGTGTTAGAGTATATAAATCATGTACAAAGTAATCCTAAAAGATTTCATTCAAGTAATCAAAAATTGACACCTTTTTCCATCATTGATAAAACACTAGATAAAGTAGTAGTCAAAGGAGTTCTTCAAGGTAAAGATGTATTTACAAGGACAGGAGAGAAATTTGGGGAATCAAAAATAATTGGTTTAATGGCTGCATCTGGTGCGATATCACGTACCGATATACATGTAGGAGCACACTTCTCTAACAGGGGTACAGTAGTTCATGCATACAATATGAGTTCAGAGGGTCAAGATATTTGGAAAAAACTACAGAATATTACAGCAGAACAAAAATCTTATGGTAAAGATCCAATGTATGAAAATACTATTTTACTTGATATCTTGAGCAATGATTCAGAAAATAATGCAGAGTTTAGGGTTCAATCATTTGATACTTTATCTAATAATAAAAAGAGAGGTTCAGGTAGAACCTATGGAAAGTTATCTACTTACGATGCTTTAGCTGTAAGAATGCAAATGTTCTTTAATGCAAAAGGAACTAAGGGATATTTTCAAGCGTTAAGTCCTACTCAGGGCGATAATGGTAACTTAACAGTAATCAATGTTCCTAAGTTAAACTACGAGGCAAAGACAGCTCAAAAACCAGTTGTAAGAGATGGTAAAATTATCAACCAAGAAGTAAGTGATTGGATTAGTAACCAAATACGTGCAGAACTTACAAGAATAATTAGAGCTAAAAGTAAAAATGGTTTCACAAATTATTCTAAAACTAAAGATACCTCAGGTAATGCTTCTAAATTTAATTTATTTAGTTCTCTAAATGATTTAGATATTGATTACAAAGCACTATCAGAAGAAGATATTGATACAGTAATTGGAGATATGTATCCTGCAGCAGAACAACAATTTGTAGAAATGCTTAAAGAGGATTCTAATTATTTTGTGGAGAAAGGACTATTTTTAAATAAAGATAATGGAGGATTTAAAAGTAGAAATGAATTTTTACCTAGCTTAACAAAAGCTGAAATGGATACATTTTTGGCTAATAACTTTATATATGGTTATGAGCAAGTATTGTTCTACATAGGAGATCCTGCATTTTTTAAAGAAGGGACTACTTCGGAACAAAAAGTTAATATGAATAAACGTTTCAGATTACCTTTTACACCCGGGAATAAATTAGCAACTACACCTAATACTCCAGATACAGGAAGGGCTGAAAAATCTATAGCAGATGATAATTTACATAGTACTAAAAGATTTTACTCTGGATTAGGTAAAACTTTTCAAATTAAAATACTTAAGGATGCTAAATTACATGCTAAATTAAATAAGGAATACAACATACTTGGAGAAGGTTTTGTTAAATCTATAGATATTGCAGATGGGCAAGGGTGGATAAGTGTAAATAGATATTTACAATCAATGGCCGCTAGAGGAATTCATTCTGATGAACTAGTAGATCTTGTAACACAACTTAAAAAATGGTCTGAGAATAATAAAAATAAAGTTACTTCCGAAGCTAAGATGGAAGTATTAAAACATTTTTATTACAGAATCTCAGAAGTTCAAGATGGACTTATGGCACCTTTGTCATTAAAGTATTCTGTAATGCCAGCTATACCTACATTTTTTGAGCGTAAGACTCCTGAGGGAAATGATATGTTTCCGGGACTTGCCAAAATATCTAGAGAACTTAATAATCCTGAGCGTAGTTATCAAGATGCTCGAGGTAGAACTAAACACAGAGCTGATGAAGTTGTAATGGAATCTGCTGTTAAAGTAGGTATTAGAGAAGCTTCTACATTGAGTAAATTGGATGAAGCTAATTCTATAACATTAGACAATGATGCTCTTAGAGTTCCTCAAGTTACTCCATCAACATCTAAAACTTCTACAAGGTTTGGATCTCAACCTAGAAAACTTATTATGGGTAACTATAATGAAAACATTACGGTATTAAATATGCCTGCACCACAAGCTTTAGATAACTATGATAAAGCAATAGCATCTATGGCTATTACTTTAGGGGACAAAGTTGTAAATTCTTATGTAGACTCAAAGAACCCAGGAAAAATAGATAAAGCTAAACTAGTAAATACTATATTAAAGGAATTAGAGTATAATCCTTATAAGAATGTAGATTATTATGTAGAAGCTTTAAGGGGCCCTAACGGTATGATACTTCCAACAAATTACCCTACAATTTCAAACACACTAGATGCAGCTATTGCCTCAGATTTTAGCAAGAGTGTCTCTAAAATGAAACTACCCGGTTTTTCTGCAGTTCAAACTACAAGCTATGGAACTATGTATAATAGTACTAACGTATCAGTAGATAGTGATTTAAAATTTGTAGGTATATCTAAAAAAGTAAATGGTAGATTAGTAGAGTTAAAAGGTGATGACCTAACAACTGCTGCTAAAGCCATTAAGAAAGGTAATTATGAAGACTATGTTATTACACCTGCAGAAGTTCGTGTAAGTGCACAGTACTTTAATAATAGACTTAAGGAGATTGCGTCTGAAAAAGTTAAATCTAATACAGATAGCATTGATGCACAAGTAACAGCTTATGGTAAAACTTTAAGTAATAAGTTAAGTAAAGCAGCTAGAAGTTATACTCTTACTAATAAAAGAAATGCTTTAATGCACGATAGAACTCAGGTAGTTTACAAAGCTATGCTGAAAAGTGTATCTAATAAAGAAGGAATTGACATTAAAAAAGTACAGGATTCAGGATTAGATGAATTAGTATTATATAGAATTCCTACTCAGGGAAAGAGTTCTATGTTATCTGCAAAGATAAAAGACTTCTTACCTATGGAGGCATCTTCTACTATACAAGTTCCTTATGAAATAGTAGAACAGGCAGGTTCTGATTTTGATGTAGATAAAGTATACATTGAAATGCACAAGTTTGGAGTTAAAGATGGTAAAATGCAAAAACAAAGCTACTTGCCATCTGAAAGTGATATAGAAGGAATGACTACCGGACAGGAGGAAATTACTGCAACAAACTTTGACCAAGCTCAAGCATATGTTATGGAGTATCATAAAGCTGTACTACAACATCCTGCACACGCATCAGAGTTACTAATACCTAATAAAACTACAGAGTTAGATAGAATGTTAGCAGTTCTGGAGAAGGGTAAAGAAATAACAGGTTTATTTCCTTCAGTAAGAACTCAAGAAGATTTTAGGAACAACAATAAATCTGGAGCTGATATGATTGGTATATCTTCAGTTTCTTCTGTAGGTCACGCTATGGCACCTCATATAGATGCATCCTTTATAAATCCTATATGGTTAAAAGGTATTAGCGATACTGCACAATCTATAAAACTAGGTGAAATATGGAATAGAGTAAAAGGTGATGGACGAGCTCGTATATCAGATGAAATAGCTGAAGTACAAAATGCTGCGTTAGATAATGCAAACAACCCATTGTTGGGCCATTTGAACATTAATGAGTACACGGCAGGAGCAGCTTTATTACTAATATCTGATGGACAAGGAATTGAGTTTACAACTAAATTTATGAATGCTCCTATATTAAGAGAAATGTCAGATTTGTATGCAACTTTAGCTAGAAGTTCTAACCCAGCTATGGCACACTTAGATGCTAGGAAGGCTATCATAAGAAAGTACGGTCTTAGACCAGGGTTTGGTAAAAAGTATCAATCTAAACTAGCAGATTTTGGAATGAATGATGTAGAACGATTAATGGAATCCTCAGATAAGAACGATATGACATTATCGCTTCAGGTATTTGATGAGTTACATACCAAAGGAGGAGATCTTAGTAAGTTTCAAACTTGGATGAACTTAGATTCTTCTGGGACACCACCTACTACTGCAGGTATTATAACTAGATATAGTGACCTTGCTAGTATAATAGGAACAGTATCTAATACGTTAGAGAAATCTCAATACAGTACGGACAGAACAAGATTATTACCTATTTTACGTGAGACTGAAAAGAGAGAACCTCACCCTGTAAGAGTAGGAGATAAGTATAAATTAAGTCACATAGCTACTATGGAATCATATTTACTTAATAAGCCTTTACAGATTCTTAAGGAAAGCTCTCCAGTAGCCACAAGACAGTTTCAAGCTGTATTAACAGAAGCTAGTGATAGGATTGGGTATATAGATCAATTTGCGGCTTCAAAAGTATTGGCAGCCTACCAAACTTTTTTGTCTACAAATATAGACTCAGTAACACATAATACATCATCTCTAGCAACAAGAATGACTTCTACATACAGTAATATGTTGGACCCAACTAACTCAGAATCTACCGGTGAACTTATTAAATCTCACATTAAAGTAAACTCTAAATTAGATTCAGGAGTAAATGAATTTGTAAAAAACCTTACTGTACAAACTATTGATGGGCGTCAACACGTACTATTCAAAAATTCTGTATCCAGAGGTGTTACTGCTAACACTAGAAAAGCTATGGCACACGCTTATGAATCTCTTATGGACTCAAAGAAAAGTGAGGATAGGGCATTGGCTAAAAGCTTAGCTGATTATGCCGTGATGTTTTATGGATTCTCTAAATCAATCAATTCCTTTATGGATTTTTTACCACCTAGAGCACATACTGAATTTATGGGTTCTGATAAAGCTGACAGTACAGCAGTAACATTGCCACAGTTCTTTGAATCTATGGAAGGTACAATGAATAATCCTACCGCTTTTACACCAGATAGTATATCAGATTTTGTGCATCTTTATATGCTGAATAATGCATCTACAGTAAATCTACCTACTTACTCAGAAGAATTAATCGAGAGTTCAAGTACACCTCCTGCATTTGCTAAAAAATTTGGGAACACAAGTAAAAGATGGGATATTTATAAATATGTTGGTGGTGGATATACAAGAATGGCAAGAAGAGGAATACCAAATCTTGTTGATGAATACCATAGTAATGACCATTCATATTTTAATTCTAAAGCCTCAGATATGGCGGCGCCAGATAAAAGGTCTTCCGCATCATATGAGAACAAAGAAGTATTAAGTAACTTAGCCGATGAAAATGACAGCTTAAAGAACGCATCTAAAATAGAATCTCCTAGAGCTTATATTGATAAGATTTATGACGTAAAAAAATATCCAATAGAAAGTGAAGAGGATGCAGTTACTTTTGTAGATAAACTAGTAGAAAAATTATTAGCCAATAAAGAAACAGCTAAAGATATAAATAATATTAAAGAAACTTATCTTAGTGCTATTGAGGATGCTACATATACTTTTAACAAAAATAAGGAGAGTGGAAATAATAGAAACACGTATATGGAGTTATTGTTACCTAATATTGACAATGCTTATGATGAGTTCTTAACTAGATCTGATTTAGATATACTAACCAAAATAAATAAATGTTAAGATATGGCTTGTAATTTAGTACTTAGAGCACAAAACGGAAGACAGTCTATGTTGTTTAGAGATATAGCTGAATCATCTCCTACAGTTAATGAAGCCATAGATATGTATTTCTACACTAAGACGGATGATTTTATAGAAGCATACCAAGGAGAACTAGATATAAATGATGAGCCTAAGTATACAGAGGTTGCCAAAGGTAAATATGTTTATGATGTAGACTACTCTAAGGTGGAATTGGATAGCTCAGCAGAAATATTTAAAAAACTGATGTCTACCATACCGGAAGTTATAAGACAACTTGAATCTCGTATTGAATATTTGAAATATAAAAATGATAATACACACGTTAAAAATTTACAGGATTTATTAGATGTACTTCAAACTGAATCAGTAAATGAAAGTATTCCTAAGTTTTTTGAGTCATCGACTAAACACGTAGATAGTTTACATAATATTGCTAAAAAAGCCTTTAAAGAAAAGATTAATACTAAAGAAGAGCTTATAAAATTTGGAGGATTAGCTAAAACTGCAGAGAGTTATAATATAATTAGAACCTTAAAGAACATGCTTATGGATAGTTCTGAGGTAGCTTCCTTGTTTGAAGGAAGTCTTAATTCCCTAGAATCTACTGTAGATAAAATTGCAGATATTCAAAGTTATTATGTTACTAAAAGTAAGGAGTTCTTAGTAGATGAGATACATAGGGTAGACCCTACTTACACTAAAAAGTTTATACGTCAACAATTAGATTATTCTCCACAGGATACAACATATATAAATTTCCTTACAGGATATTTAGGAGATTCTTCAGATTTTGTACTTCATACAGCAGCTAAATTCTTAGTAAATAATGAACATACTATAAGGAGAGAATCTATAAAATTTGATAAAAAACTAGAAGAGAAGCTAGAAAATTTAGAAGCTGAGCATATTGGACCAGCAACTACAATGTTTGATGATATTATAATAGAGCATAGTAATGAACTTCACGTAATAGATACCTCAGTACCGGCTAACAGTACTGTAGAAATACATCAAAAGATGTATGCTAAATTACAAGATATACAAAATAGACCTGCATTAGTAGAATACCTAAATTTCTATAATGAAAATATGAGGTTACTTGATATAGGACTTCCGAAAAGCTCAGTTATGGGTTCTAGGGTTCCTAGTGTTATGAGATCTGATATAGATTTACTAAAGGGTGGAACTTTAAAAGAAAAGCGTGGACGGATAGCTGATGATGTTAGGAATAGAATAAAAGCCAGTAATTTGGATATGGAAAAGGGTCAATTAGTAGATGTAACTGGAAAACCTGTCAAAAGAATACCAACATTTTATACTCAGGTTTACAATTCATTGGATTATAAAAAAGCTTATAAACCTTTATATGACAAATATGTAAAGGATGGATTATCTCACGATGATGCTAACGAAAAAGCAGACTTAGAAGCAGAAACTATAGCTAAAAAAGCACTAGTAAAAAATAACTCTAGGGATTTAGCAGGAGTTCTTCAAAGTTTTCATGCAATGGCTTTAAATTTCTCTACTAAATATGAATCTATACATACTTATGAAGCTATAGAAGCCATAATGGGATCTGAAGCTAGAATGTATGGAGAAGTAGAAGGGGGTAAAAAAGTGATAGATGTTAAATCAGGAGACCAAAAAGTAGAATCTAACCCTAATTCTGTATCATATAAATTTCTTATGAAAGTTTATGATATGCAGTTATATGGGATGAAACAAACTGATATAGGTTCTGTGAATATGTTTGGTGAAGACATAGATATAAATAAAGCAATTAGACTTTTAACGTCTGCTACTTCATTTATACAAATACCATTTAATGTAACTGCAGCTGTTGCAAACGTAAATATAGCTGAGTACAATAATATTATGGAATCTATCGGTGGGGAGTACTTCACTTTCAAAGATTACATTAAAGCTACTAAATTATACACAAAAGAATTTGGAAATACTTTATCTGATATTGGTGCTAGAACTCCTAAGTCCTTTATAAATTTAATAGAGGAACACTACAGTTTTCTACAAAATTTTGGAGGTGAAAAGATTACTTCTACAGAAAGAAAGAAAATACTAAGACTACTTAAAACAGATAAAGCATTCTTTATGAATAGTAGTGGTGAACATTTTGTTCAGATACGAGCAGCTTTGGCAATGCTTAACAAAGTAGAAACTTTTGATAAAGAAGGCAGTTCTACAGGAACTCTGTTAGATGCACATTCAGAGGTAAAAGGAGAACTTAAAATTGCAGATGGAATATATATTAAAGAGAAGGATGGTTCTTTAGTAAAATATACAGAGAACCAACAGAATAGAATAGCTATGAGAACTGCAGCTGTTCTTCGGAAGTCTCACGGTAATTACAGTACTAAAACCGCACCAACTGCAAAAGCAGATGCTAGATTAAATGCAGTACTTCAATTTAGAGGTTGGTTAGCTGAATCTGTAAAGAAAAGATTTTCTAAAAAGAGTCCTAATTATGCTTTAGAGCAAGAGACCGAAGGATTTTATGTATCTGGTGCCAGAGCTTTATATGGATTTGCTAATGACTTAAGAAAATTCAACATAGATATAGCAAAATCTAATTGGAAAAATTTAACCCCACATGAAAAAGCAAACATTAGACGATTTGCCGCAGAGTCTGCTATGCTGACATTAACTGCACTAGCTTCAGTTATGTTTGGGAAAATTGGCAAAAGCATTGAAGAGGAATATGACTCAGATGATTTTCAAGATAGGTTAGCTTTAGGAGCATTTAGGTTTACACACTACCAGGTACTGAGGTTAAAAACTGAAGTTGGTGCATACACAAGTATAACAGAAGCTTTTAAGTTATTAAGGTCTCCTGCTGCTACAATAAGTTTGGTAGAGAGTACAGCGGATATTGTAATGCAATTCGCTAAACCTTTAGAACAATATGAAACTGGATGGAGAAAAGGTGATTATAAAATAGGTGTAAAACTTGGTAAAACACTTCCTATTTATAAACATTTGTCTGTACTAACACCTCAGGGAATTGATGAAAAAACTAAATGGTTAAACTAAAATTAAAATATTATGGCATTTGAATTAAAACTAGTAGCAGGAAGTATCACAAATGAGGGTGAAACTTTAGTAATTAATGATGATTCTGTATGGGCTGATTCTGCCGAAGGATCAAGAGACCAATATGGAGTTCTAATATCAGCAGAATATAGAATAGCTGTAACTGCAGGAGCACCTGTAGTATCATCTGACCAACTACCTTTAACACATATTACTTGGGTTTTAAATACCATAGGAGATGGCAGATATACTGTCAATTCTTATGCATTTCTACGCGTAGGAGTTGGGGCCGCACCAGTGACTGGAGACGTGAGAGTCCAATTAGATAACACTCTTGTAAAATATAACGGAGCTACTTGGGTTGTAGTGTTATTAGAAAATGAATTTACAGAAGCAGCTTACACGGGCGTATTAGATATTCCTTATTTAGCTAATGCTTATATCCACAGAAACCAACTAAACTTAGAATACATTGCTGAAGTTAAAGGTGACTTAGCAGGGGAGCCGATAGAAATAAATTGTACTACAAAAGAACTGATTTAGATTACTTCTCAGCATTAATTAACGGAGCAGGTTACAATTTTGCATTGTTCTTGTTTAGCAATTACTATGAGATAGTATCTAACTTAAACGATATTAGAACTAACCAACAAATATCTTAATTATGTATCAAGATAGAGTATTAACAGCAACAGAAGACCTATATATAAGTAGGGCTCAACAAAAAATAGCAGAACTATCAGCACTACTTACCGAGGAGTATAGTAGAAATGATGTTGATGAGTATAAAGCACAATTAATTATTGAGTTGCAGTTCTCTATTGATGTACTTAAAAGCACAGAGTTAAATTGGACAGATGCACAAATCCAAATGATGATGGATTTCTACACTATTCAAGCTAGATTGGCAGTATTTGCTTATGTAGGAATTAACTACATACCTGTGGGTGGGGGAGGTTCACCCGGAGCAGTAGTATATGCAACTATTGGACAACTAACTGCAGTACAGGTAGCAAGTGAAGATGCGGATGTATCACTACAAGCTGATATAGATGCTGAGATTCAAGCAAGAATTGCAGGAGATGCCGCGTTGCAACTTTTAATAGATAACCTTACAAATGCTGGAGCTAGTGGAGAACTCTCAGTAGAAGTAATATCAGAAGTTAATTTAGGGTCCATTACAATAGGACAAGTATTTCCCATAGGAACTTTACTAGAAGATATTTGGATTTTAGCATTAACTAGACCTGCAGTAACACCAAATGATTTTATAATTGAGAATTTTACTTTTGACTCTTATACAGCAAACCTAGAAGTAGGTGGTGCAGGATTAGATATAGCTCAATTTACTTGGGATGCACTAGCAGCTCCTATTAATATGAAGCTATCAGATTCTGAAGGTATTATAGTTAATCAGGCAGTAAGTGGAAGTTCTTACACTCCAGGTTCTCCAGTAAATTACCCTTTAGGAACTTATGGGCCTATTACTTGGACACTGACAGCAGATAATATGGAGCCTGTAATTATATCAGTTGATGTATCTTACGTATCCTACTATGGTAAAGAAGCTACTGCAAGTGATGCCGCGTTACAGTGACTGAAGCAAAAATTTTAGCTGGAACCTCTTTGTTAGGAGATACTTCCTCTGAAGTTACTCGAGCAGTAAACACAACTAATGGTGAGCAAGGTTTTATAGCAGTACCTAAAATTCAAACAGCAGGAGATTATACACAATGGAATGAAAGTGGCGCCAATGAATCTACAATTGCTACTGGAGACTTTATACGTCCACCAGTAGATGTTGCAGTGAATGGTATTACATATTCAGTATATAGATGGGGATATAGGTCTCCACTAGTATCAAATTTAACACTACATAGATAATGTCTAAAACTTTAAACATAGGATTTAAAATCGTAGCACCCTTACCTATTGACTCTAGGATGAAAGTGTCCACGTATGCGGGACTTGCTGATATAGCAGTTCCGTATTCTGGGCTCATAACTTATGTAGAAAATGAGAATAAAGATTATCGTTATGTATCCGGAGTTTGGAGTATTTATGCACCTGGTGGATCTGGGGGAGCAACTGCTTGGGGTAATATTGCAGGAAATATTTCAGATCAAACAGATATATTCAATTCATTAGCTTTAAAATTTAATAAGATAGGTGGTACCATTACAGGTTCTGTAGTAGTTCAAAGTACAGTTGAAGCAAATAATTTTATCTCGGTAGGTTCTCAATCAACAATACCAAATGTAGTAATTTCTACTATCACGGGAGAACCCATAGGGAGCTCAATAGTACAAAACATAGTATTTATAAGTACAGCAGATTATAACCAAGCTGTTATAGACCTTACATTAGTAGTAGGAACAGCATATATTCAAACATAAATAAAATGGCTAAACAGTTAAATATAGGATTTAGAGTTAATGCACCAATGCCAATTGATGCAAGAATGCAAGTGGATACTTTTAATAGTTTAGCACTTATACCTATTAAGTATGACAGAATGACTTCTTACGTTCTGGACGAGGATCTCGAGTATCGCTATTTTGCAGATGTACCAGAATGGTTGCCGTTAGCAGGGTTTGACCCAATTGAATGGGGCGATATTATAGGAGTCCTTGATGACCAGTTAGACTTAATAGCCAAGTTTGCTGATTACTCTTTAACAACTCATACACATACACAATTACAACCATTAGCACATGAACATTTAGAATCAGATATTACTGATTTGGATAAATACACTAAAGCAGAAATAGACACTTTTGTAGGATTGAAGAGTCCTTACTCAACCGGACTTGTAAAGTTTGGTGAACTTTCTATAAATGCAGACCCAACATTATTTGATATGGCTGCAGGTATAGGAATACTTAACGAATGGTCACCAACGACGCCCTTTGTACCTCCTGTATCATCTTTGGTAGAGTTTGGCCCATTTCTTAATATAGTACCCACATTTTTAACTACCAAACCTGTCACGTATATAGGGATATCATATAACTCTACTACTTTAGTTGCTTCTATTGTTCAGAGTGATAAGCCTTTTACACCATCAGAACGTAGAGACATAATTGTATTAGGTGTAATTCAACACATTAATAACGTAATTATAGATGATGTTAACAACATTGCACCACAGCCAATTGCAGGAGAGTCTCAACTTCACGATTTATTTGCTTCAGTTGGAGCACTTAATACAAGTGGTAATAGATTCTCAGAAAATGGAACCGGTTTAACAATTAATAAAGATGCGGGTACGATATTTAAGTTAGGTATCAATAGTGCAAACAATTATAAAGATCCACACAACTTAGCAGTAGTACTATCAATACAGCAAGTATTTCAGTATAGACAGTTAGATAGTACGGAGTACACACCTACCACGAACTTAAACCCAAACATGTGGGATAATGCAGGAGCTCTTACAGCAGTAACTGCAGAAAAGTTTACTTTTCAAAGAATTTATATCCTCCCTGATGGGACTGTTAGAGTTCAATATGGGCAAAAGGAGTATGATACTATAGCTGATGCTATCACAGGGTTTGAAGCTGACGCATTTGTGGTAGAACCTTACCTGAAGAATGAAACTATTCACAGAGCTTACGTGGTTCTTAAGCAAGGAACGACAATATTAGATGACCCATTAAATTTTAAATTCTTTCACTTAGGAAAGTTCTCTAATGTAGAAGGTGTAATATTTCCTGTTACTTATGCTGCAGTAATAAATGCTTTAGGTTTTGTACCTGAGGATGTAGCAAATAAAGTAACAGATTTTACGGCACCGGATGATATTACGTATCCAACATCATTAGCAGTAGATACATTAGTTCAGGCAAATAAGGATAAGAACGTAGTATTTGTGCAAGGTACTTCTTCAACAGTATGGAACATACCACATAACATGGGTAAATTTCCAGCAACTAGAGTTTATGATAATTTAGGAAATAGGTTAATTGGTGATGAGGTAGATATTGATGTAAATAACTTAAGAATAACATATATAAATGCAATACAAGGAACAGTAATCTTAAATTAACAGAATGAAAATAAGTGTAGCTTTATTAGACTTTGACAGATCTCGTACAGCGCAGATGCGTGCACCGGATTCAATCACATTTCCAACAGTAGGAGCATCAGATGATGGACTATGGTTCTTTCATACTGTAAATAAAGAATTCTATGGTTGGACAGGAACTCAGTGGATATCATTTAGTGGTTCCCCCATAGTTGATCCAGCATCTAAAATCTACGTGAATGGAGTAGGTACTACTATTGTTCCAGGGTATTTTCAAGCGGGCCAACTTATAGCAGGAACATCTAATCCTCCGCCTATTTCAGCAACTGATGTAGGAACTACAGGAGAAATTAGATGGGACGAAAATTATATCTATCTTTGTATTGCAGAAAATATTTGGAGGAGAACTGCTCACGAAACATGGATATAAGATATGGCTACAAACGTAATAAATCAGGACACACAAATAATAGGAAGTCTTGAACTTCCTGTGAGGTTAAATGATTCGGGAAATTTTCTAACGTTAAACGCCTTCAACATTGTATCTTATAGAACACCACTAGAGGTTCTCGATGACTTATTTCTATCCACTTTTTTAGACACAACTTACATAGACTTTACGCCTTTAGGGGTAGAACCTGTACTTAATCCTATAGTTGCACCACCTTGGAAAGAAGGAAGATTTTACTATGATGAAATAACTCACTCGTATAAGTTTTATAATGATACAACATCTCCAATAACTCTTGCTGTAACAAA
>JGI1221J11331_1000119_pt1 | contig 23424 bp, 21 predicted proteins | sample LakVidmifraction_4_FD_11331 | JGI IMG/M metagenome (IMG submission 11331) | reverse complement strand
GAAATTTCAATCGCACCGCATTTTCTTAATTTTTGAAGATGGCGGTTTACAACCGCCCTTGTAGAACCTATTAAATTTGCAATTTCTCTGTTGGGCAGATCATTGATAAGTTCAAGGTTGTTTGAATCTTCTTTTACATTTTTTATCAAAAGTTTTATTATTCGGGTAGGAACATCAATAAAGGAAATATCAGAAACGAAGTTTTCAAGCATGCGCATTTGTTTGCCCGCATAATTTAAAAGATTTGGATAGTGTTGTGGATTTTTGTTTAGCCATTCCCGAACATCTGACATTGGTGCAGCCAATACTTTTACGCTGTCAAGGCTTTCGTAAAAAACCGGATGTTCGCATCCGTCCAAAAGACAGAAAAGGTCAAAAGAGTCGTTCTTGGTAAGTAAAAATAAGGTGATCTCTTTTCCGCTTTTCAGATCCACCTGGTACATTTTCACCCTCCCGGAAAGTATAATATAAAAATTGTGAAACCACTTTTCCTGGTTTAAGACACAGGTGCCATTAGGCCATTTTTCCTCATGAAACCTTGACAATAATTCATTGTAGGACTCTTTATCCAAATTATTGAGCAGGTAGCAATTCTGCAATACCATCACATATTTGCGGGGATCTATCAGCTCCATTTTTATATTTCAAAAAGATTTTTAGAATTAATGAGGAGGGGAAGCGAGCCAATTAAATATTGACCTGGCTTTAATATTTATACTCTTAACTTACAACTATTTTAACATTGTAATAGAAGAAAATGGCTTTATAAACATAAATTATTAGTAAATTAAAGATACTCAAAATTTGAGCAATGTCATAAAATGAAATATTAAATTTTAATACCAACAAACATTTTATTTTATCTTAAAAATCAGCTATTTTTGCAAACTTGTTGAATATAGAAAATATGGGTGTTGAAACTTTTGGACTGGAAGATAAGAAAAATGATAAAAAACTTTATGATTACCAACAGGTAGATATAGATAAGATATTTCAGGTCATAGATACCCACCCAGACCATTACAATTTATTATACCAATTGCCTACCGGTGGGGGGAAAACGGTGATTTTTTCTCAAATTGTAAGAGAATATATTCAGCGCACAAATAAAAAAGTGCTCATTCTAACTCATCGCATCGAACTTTGTAAACAAACATCCCAGATGCTTTCTGAATTTGGGGTACTTAATAAGATCATTAATTCCAAGGTTAAGGAATTGCCGGATCAGGAAGATTATATGTGTTTTGTCGCTATGGTTGAAACTCTTAATAACCGGCTGCACGATGAGAAACTGGAAATTAAGGATATCGGCCTTGTAATTATTGATGAGGCTCATTACAACTCCTTCAGGAAATTATTTAAATTTTTTGAAAAATGCTTTATTCTTGGAGTTACCGCTACGCCACTGAGTTCCAATATAAAACTCCCGATGAAGGACAATTACAGGGAGCTTATTGTGGGCGATTCTATTTTATCTTTAATTGGCAAAGGATTTTTGGCAAAAGCAGTGGTCTATTCGTACGATGTGGGATTGCAATCTCTGAAAGTTGGGATCAATGGAGATTATACGGTGAAATCTTCGGAAGAATTGTATTCCAACCTGAGCATGCAGGAAAAGCTGCTCAATACCTATTTGGAGAGATCTCACGGAAAAAAAACCCTGATCTTTAACAATGGGATCAATACTTCAAAAGAAGTATATGAAACCTTCAGAAACGCCGGATTTTCTATTCGTCATTTAGATAACACCACCAGCAAACAGGATCGGAAACAAATCCTGAAATGGTTTAAACACACTCCTGATGCCATAGTTACCTCAGTGAGTATTCTAACTACCGGTTTTGACGAACCTTCCGTAGAAACTATTATTTTGAACCGCGCTACCAAATCCCTTACCTTATACTTTCAAATGATTGGCCGGGGTTCGAGGATACTTCCAAAGAAATCGGAGTTTACGGTAATCGATCTGGGGAACAATTTCGTGCGTTTTGGAAATTGGAGTGCTGCGGTAGATTGGAGACAGCTGTTTCGTTCTCCAGATTTCTATTTTGAAAATCTGCTGAGCGACGAAGAAATTGAACGGGAATTTAAATATGTGATGCCACCCGAACTGAGAGCTCAATTTGCCAAAAGTGCAGAAGTAGATTTTGATGTTGAGGCGGCTTATGATATCGTGATCAAGAAAGGTTTAAAATCTAAAACTGTTCTTGAATGGTCCATGGATCAGCACGTACAAATGTGTTTTGAAAATAGTGATGATGTTTTTGATGCCAGGTTATTGGCAAAGGAATTAAAGGATGATATTGGTTCAAGGATTAGGCAATTCTCTTATTGCATTAGCAAAAGCACCAAAAATTATCGGGAATGGCTGGAAGAAGATTATTCCAGGAAATTGCGCCAGAAGATCAATCAGGAATTTTTGTTGAAGGCTGGTTAGTATTGAGATTTTAGATTTTAGAAAATAGACTTTAGATAAGAGATTAAGTAGGTGTTAGCGGTCCAGAATGGCAGATACAATATAGAAATGTCATTCAGAACGCAGTGATGAANCCCAAGTACTCANTGGGCGAATCATGTTTGTAACTCTTTTACCCAATCGTATTACTCATCAAGGCACACTCATGGTAGGGATTCTTCCTCGCCCAAAAAGCTCGTTCAGAATGACAAAAAAAGTAATGCCTCACCCCTAATTTTAATATCTGTGAAGCTACAAGCGTTAGGGATTGCAGCGGTAGCTTTTAAAAATGGCTTTATCATTTTTAAAACTACAAGCGTAAAGCCCGACCCGACCGCAGGAAGGGAAACGCCCAATTGCTCGTTCAGAATAACAAAAAAGGGGAAATGCCCGTTCAGATGACAAACTAGACGATTAAACGATTAAACGAATCCCCAAATTCACAAATCCCGAACGAATATTTAATTGCCATAGATTTCCCTTTTGTTAGTTAAAAAATTATATTTGTTGAAAATCAATTAAATGGCTGGAAATTCCTTTGGAACACTATTTAAATTAACAACTTTTGGAGAATCGCATGGAACNGCAATAGGAGGCGTGATAGATGGCTGCCCTGCNGGAATCTCCCTGAATCTGGATAAAATTCAGGAAGAACTCGATAAGCGCAGGCCTGGACAATCGGCNATNGTAACTCAACGGAAGGAGCCGGACACGGTAGAATTCCTATCCGGAATATTTGAAGGAAGAACCACTGGTACTCCAATTGGCTTCGTGATACGGAATGCCAATCAAAAATCAAACGATTATTCCCATATCAAAGATGCTTACAGGCCTTCCCACGCCGATTATACCTATGATGAAAAATATGGGGTTAGGGATTATCGCGGCGGCGGTCGGTCTTCCGCTCGTGAAACAGCATCCAGGGTTGTGGGAGGTGCAATTGCAAAACAGCTAATTCCCGAAATTTCTTTTATCACATATACGGCTTCGGTTGGGGATATAAGATTAGAGAAAGATTATAAAGACATCGATTTTAATTTAATCGAATCCAACCCGGTACGATGCCCGGATCCTTCTTTGGCAGAAAAAATGGAAGCTTATATTCGTGAGATCCGCTCACAAGGCGATACTGTAGGTGGAACGGTGAAATGCGTGATTAAAAATATGCCTAAGGGATTGGGAGAACCGGTTTTTGATAAACTTCACGCCCAATTAGGCAAAGCCATGCTTTCAATAAATGCGGTTAAAGGATTTGAAATTGGAAGCGGATTTGAAGGTACTAAACTCAAAGGAAGCCAGCACAACGATTTGTTTAATACTGATGGTTCTACTGTCACAAATTTAAGCGGTGGCGTTCAGGGCGGAATTTCAAATGGAATGGACATTTACTTCAGTGTAGCTTTTAAACCGGTTGCAACTATAATGCAAAAACAGCAAACCATCAATTCAAAAGGCGAAGAGGTTGAAATTCAAGGAAAAGGAAGGCATGACCCTTGTGTGGTTCCCCGGGCAGTACCTATTGTAGAAGCGATGGCAGCCTTGGTGATCGCCGATTTCTGGCTTCAGAATAAAATATCCAAAATATAATTTCAAATTGCTGAAAAATATATAGAATGAAAAAATTAGCACTGCATTGGCAGATTTTAATAGGAATGGCAAGCGGAGTGATCTTCGCACTTATCCTGACCAGATTTAATTGGGGTCCCGGATTTGTAAGTGACTGGATCAAACCATTTGGGAATATCTTTATCAATGCCCTTAAATTAATTGCAGTACCGCTAATTTTAGCATCCCTTATCAAAGGAATTTCCGATTTAAAGGATATTTCCAAACTCTCCAAAATGGGATTGCGCACAATTGTTACTTATGTCATTACAACAGTAATCGCCGTTTCTATAGGCTTAACTCTGGTAAACCTTATTGAACCCGGAAAGACAATTACCGAAGAAACCCGCACTGATCTCATCACCAGTTATGAAACCGATGCATCTTTCACAATTGAGGATGCCCGTCGTCAAAGAGATGTGGGGCCGCTAAAAGCTCTTGAAGACATTGTGCCGAGCAATATTTTTGCGGCAGCCAGCGATAATGCCAGTATGTTACAGGTTATATTTTTCGCGATATTTTTCGGAATAGGACTGATCCTTATTCCTGAGGCAACCGCTAAACCGGTAAAAGACTTTTTTGACGGTTTTAATGAAGTTATCTTAAAATTAATTGACCTTATCATGCTCGCAGCGCCTTATGGGGTGTTTGCCTTACTGGCTTCACTGGTGGTGGAATCACCTAGCACCGATCTTTTCGCAGCCCTTGGAATGTATGCTATTACAGTAATTTTGGGCCTTCTCCTAATGATTGGATTTTACGTTATGATTGTTTGGATCATTACAAAAAACACCCCTAAATTTTTTATTAACGGAATAGCTCCTGCTCAGCTACTGGCTTTTTCAACCAGTTCCAGTGCGGCTACGCTGCCGGTAACTATGGAAAGGGTTGAGGAGCATCTGGGAGTACATAAGGAAGTTGCAAGTTTTGTGCTTCCCATTGGCGCCACCATCAATATGGATGGAACCAGCCTTTATCAGGCGGTAGCGGCCGTATTTATCGCGCAGGCCTTTGGAATGGATCTTTCAATGGGAGCGCAGCTGGGAATTATTGTCACTGCAACCCTTGCATCCATTGGCTCGGCAGCCGTTCCGGGAGCAGGAATGGTGATGTTGGTAATTGTGCTTGCACAAGCTGGAATTCCCGAAGCAGGATTGGCACTTATTTTTGCCATAGACCGGCCACTTGATATGTGCAGGACTACAGTAAATGTTACAGGGGACGCGGCAGTATCCTTGGTCATAGCAAAATCTGTAAATAAAATGGGTCCGCCAAATGTTAAAAATTGGGACGATAATTATAAGAAAGAAGAACAAAAAGCCTAATCTAAAAATTTAGCTTTTAATAAAGGGGTAGGGATCATACAGGCATCTTTTTTTCCGAACCATTTATAACGGTTGTTGGCGATGAGGTCGTAAATGCCATCGCGAAGCACCTCAGGAAAAATTGAGAGGTAGCTTAAAAATGAATATCCGCCGGAGAGATCCTTTGAAATTTCCAGTGCTGCAGTAGATTTTTGAAAGTAGGCCACCCCTGGTTCAATCAAAACTATGGAGTCAATAACTTCAGGGTCTATTCCCCGTTTTGAGGTAAGTTCTTTTCCGATTTCACTCTGTAAGGATGCAAAGCGAAACACATCTTTTTTATCGTGCTCGATGATAAAATTTACCGCATTGTTGCACAAATTACAAACTCCGTCAAAAAGGATGATTTTTTTATCTTTTGGTAATTCCATATGTTTATTTATAGGACTATTTAATTTAAGGTTTTGAGTTATTTATTGAAATGCCTTGTTTTACTTTATAAATCAAAGTATTCTATTTCTTCTTTTTCATAGCCTGCACCAATTCCAACTGATCCAAAGAAATATTGGTGGTGAACATTCCGTAATTTACTATAGCCTTTCCCTTTTCAATAGTATCAATAGACCCAACGGCCCTGCCATTTTCCATACGCACGCGGTCGCCAACATGTAAAGGATATTTTGGTTTATTGGCCTCATTTTTCTTTTCAATTTCTACTTTTTTCTTTTCTACTTTCTTGCGCTCCCTAATTACCTCTACTTTTTTTCCGGCTTCTTCAACGACTTTCTTTACCTTTGCTTTTTTGACCTTTATTTCTTTAGGAGACTCTTTCTTACGTTTTGAATTTTCAATCTCAACAATTTTCATGAATTCCCCAATCAGATCTTTCTTTTTCTTATTGTCGAAATATTTTTCGCTGAGATCATTTATTTTATGACCAAGATAGATCAGCCGCTGGTTGCTGTCATATAATTCCTGATAACTTTCCAGTTTTTGCTGGATCCTGAGATTAGTCTCTTCGAGTTTTTCCTTTTGCTCAGCGGTTTTTACTTCTTTCGATTTTAATGAATCGGTTGTTTTCTGAAGTTTACTGCGTTCCTTTTGAAGATCGGCAATACTTTTATCAAAACGGATTTTTCCGCGTTCTACCTTTTTCTTGGACCGGTTGATCAGGCTATATGGAATTCCGTTTTTTTGCGCCACTTCAAAAGTGAATGAACTTCCGGCTTCCCCCAGTTGCAATTTGAACAGGGGTTCCAGGGTTTTGGAATCGAACATCATATTGGCATTGGTCATATTGGGCAACTCGTTGGCCAGCATTTTCAAATTGGCATAATGAGTTGTCAGGATCCCGAAAGATTCCCTTTCATAAAACACTTCCAAAAAGGTTTCTGCAAGCGCGCCGCCCAATTCCGGATCGCTTCCGGTTCCAAATTCATCGATTAAAAAAAGTGTTTTATCGTCACATTTCCGAAGGAAATAATTCATGTTCTTTAACCGGTAACTATAGGTGCTCAGGTGATTTTCAATAGATTGATTGTCGCCAATATCGGTTAGGATCCTGTCGAATAAACACATCCTGCTGTATTCGTGAACAGGTATTAATATCCCGCTTTGCAACATTAATTGTAACAGTCCTATTGTTTTCAGAGTAATGCTTTTTCCGCCTGCATTTGGTCCGGAAATAACAATGATCCTGTTGTCCTTAGACAATTCTATGCTCTGCGGAAAAGTTTTCTCCCCGTTTTTTTGATTGTTCCGGAGAAGCAGGGGATGGTAGGCATCTGTCAATGACAACTCCCTCTCTTTGGTAATCTTTGGCAAAAGACCTTTGATTTCCCTTGCATATTTTGCCTTTGCCGAAATCACATCTATATCGCTCAGCAATTCCTGGTATTCGTATAGCAATTCGCTAAAAGGCCGGAGAAAATTGGTAAGTTCCTTTAAGATCCTGTTGACTTCCTCCGTTTCCTCATATTGTAAGTTGTTGAGTTCCCGGGTATGGTTTAAGGTAGCTTCCGGTTGAATGTAAACGATGCTTCCGGTTTTGGAATTGCCTAAAATGCCGCCTTTGACCTTTTTGCGATACATGGCTTTTATCGCCAAAACCCGGATGTTTTCAACCACACTTTCCCGGATCTCATCTAAATAACCATACCCGTTATATTTTGAAAGGGCGCTGGCAAAACTGGAATTTATTTTTCCCTTAACCTGGTTCATTGCTCTTCGTGTATGAAGCAGGGCAGGAGAAGCCTCATCTTTCACCTCCCCAAAACGATTTATTATTTCATCAATTTTTTCATTGATGGCCTTAGTATAGGTAATTGGCTCGGTGGTTTCGTATAAACTTGGATAAAGCTCACTGAATTTATTGAAAAACCGGATCTGGGTATTTGAAGTTTCAGATAAACTTGAAATCTTTTTAAAACTCCCAACTTCCAAAATTGAATTTTCAATTCCCAGCATTTTTATTTCCTGGTGAATACTGTCAAATCCATGGTTGGGAATCCTGCTGTCCTGTTGATAGGATTTGAGGTATTCATCGGTTTGATGAAGTCCGAAAACAGCTTTTTTATAAGTGGTGTAAGGTACAATTTCAAGTGCCTTTTCTACTCCCATATTAGTGATGCAAAACTCGGAAATTTGCTTACAAACTTTTGGAAATTCTAAATCTAAAAGACTTTTGGATGCTATTTTTATCATAGTATTTTTCCCTAATTTTGGGATTCTGCAAATTTACTTAAATATTTATGAAGGTAGACATTCATCCAAGCTGGAAAAAGGAATTAAATGCTGAATTTGAGAAACCTTATTTTCTGGATTTGCTGAATTTTGTTAAAGAAGAATATCTGAAAAACACCTGTTTTCCTGAAGGTACCGGTATCTTTGAAGCATTTAACCGGACAGCATTTGACAATGTGAAAGTAGTTATTATTGGGCAGGATCCTTATCACGGACCCAAACAGGCACATGGATTGTGTTTTTCTGTAAATGAGGGTATCGCCATCCCGCCATCCCTGAAGAATATTTATAAGGAAATTGAAAATGACTTGGGAAATCCGGTTCCTGTCACCGGAAACTTGGAACATTGGGCAGATCAAGGGGTGCTTTTGCTGAATGCAGTTCTGACAGTTCGAGCTAAACAGGCCGGCTCTCATAAAAAGAAAGGCTGGGAAACTTTTACTGATAGCGTTATAAAACTGATTTCAGAAAAAAAAGAAAACGTGGTTTTTTTGCTTTGGGGCGATTATGCCAAAAAAAAAGGAGCCAAAATCGACTCCTCAAAACATCTTATTTTAACCAGCGGGCATCCTTCTCCATTAAGTGCAAACAGAGGTTATTGGTTTGGAAATAAACATTTCAGCAAAACCAATGATTATTTAATAAAGCATGGAAAGGAACCAATAAACTGGTAGTTAGAAGCGATAACCCAGATTTGCATTGAGTTGTCCAACGATGGTAGGAGAATCTGAACTGAATAAATTCCTTCCTATTCCTGCATTTAGATCAAAAACAAAGCCGTGTTTGGCTACAAATTTTCCACCCAAACCAAACCCTAAGGCGAGATCTGTATAATTCTTAGTATCATTCCTGTAAATGCTCGTTCCATTTTCATCATATACATAATAATCATTATCATCTTCCCCGGAAGAGAGCATAGCCAGCCCGTTTACATAAAAACCCCAGGTGCTGCGGTCCCCAAAAAAATATTTGTATTTCCCTGTCAATGAAAAATCTTTGGAAAAAGCATCATCCAGATCTTCATTATCCCGGTTCAGGGCTAGAATAAAGGCTTCAACTGCCCAACTGGAGCTCGGGTTTAAAATACGTTCATAAGAAAGATCCAGCGCACCAAAACCCACAAGATTAAGTGCTCCAATGGTCAGTTCATTTTTGGCAGTATCGCGTCTATAAATAGTTTCGTTTTCGGTACCAGGTTCTTGGGAAAAGGAGCTAAGACATAGCAGTAAAAATAAAACAGGGATCAGGTTTTTCATATAGGGGGCCCATAATATGGGGATTGGTTAAAGTATTTCGTCCTCTAAATTAGAAATTATTTTGGAACCGGGCATTTTTTTTGAAATTAATTTTAAATCTAGTAAATAGTCCTGCACTTCTTCAAGATCTTCTTCAGAAAGTTGGAATTGGCTCCAGGAAGTAACATTCATCCATTCCCTGATATCTTCCAATTTCTGATCATAACGCAAAGCCAAAGTTTCTTCAATTTTTGGGATCTCTCTAAAACTGGCAGTCTTTACATTAATTACATCGAGCATTTTTTTTATATCGTGGACGTTGTTTTCCAGGAACTCATTCCTTATGGCAATCACAAAACAGGGCCAGGGGGTAGGGCAGGTGCCTAAACTTCTGAAAATACCAGAGTCTACCCAGGGTTTTGTGGTGAAATGCTCCCACATAAAATATTGGGCCTTATCAGCGGTCAAAGCCTTTAAAGCTCCATCCAGGTTGCCTACAATTTCAAAATCAAGTTTGGACAGATCCCAGCCATTATTTTTAGCATTCACATAAGCCATTAAATGAGATCCGGAACCCATTCTGCTGATGGCAGCTTTGGTATGCTGAAGCTCCTCCAAGGTATTAAATTTAGAATTCTGAGCTACATGAATTCCCCAGATTAATGGAGAATCCACATAAGTTTGAACGATCTTTGAAGGATTCCCATCAATAATATCTTTGATAATTCCTTCGGTCAGGATTATGGCTACGTCAAGATCAGCATTTCGCAAAGCGGCAGTCATCTCTCCGGTACCTCCGTAATAATCTTGCCATTCTACCCTGATCTTTTCATACTCGAAATCCCCGTCCTCTATGCATAAATGCCAGGGGAGGTTAAAATGTTCAGGCACACCGCCAACTCTTATAGTTTTCATATGCTGTGTTTTATCTTCAAATAAGAATATATTTCATATTGAGATCGGATACTTTTCTCATTTGGCCCTGCTTTTATATATTCATTGGATTCGGCTTCATCCAGAATACGCGCTTTCACATTATCGTTCAATTGCAATTCCAGAATATCTTTAAACTCGGCAGCAATATCCTTGTCGTAAATTGGGGCGATCACCTCGATCCTGCTGTCCAAATTTCTGGTCATCCAATCGGCGCTTCCAAAGAAGATCTTTTGGTCCCCGCCGTTTTCAAAAAGATAAATCCTGCCGTGTTCCAGAAACTGATCAATTATACTGGTGATATAAATATTTTCGCTCATTCCCGGAATGCCGGGAATGAGGCAGGTAAATCCGCGTATTAAAAGCCTGATCTTAACCCCGGCATTACTGGCTTTATAAAGCAGTTCTATTATTTCAGGATCTTCCAAACTGTTCATTTTAGCAATGATACCAGCTTTTTTTCCTGAAAGGGCATTTTCAATTTCATTCATTATCAATGAAGTGAAATTTTTTCGGGTAGAAAACGGTGAGATAAAAAGATGTTCCTCTCTGGGAACGATCATTTTTCCTTCCAGAACGTTAAAAATCCTGAAAATTTCTTTTGTGAGTCGTTTATCGGCAGTAAAAATACCGTGGTCGCAATATATTTTTGACGTTTTACTGTTGAAATTCCCCGTTCCTATATAGGCATAGTTCACAGCTTTATCCTTTTCCCGGCGCACAACCAGTAAAATCTTGGAATGCACCTTTATTTTTGGAAAACTGAAAATAACTTCGGCTCCTTTTTCTTTAAATTTTAGCCCCCATTCCAGGTTATTTTCCTCGTCAAACCTGGCCTTTGCCTCGACAAAAACTGTGACCTTTTTTCCTTTTTCCAGTGCTTTTAAAAGAATGGAAGTAAGTTTAGATTCATCGGCCACCCGGTAAAGCGATATTTTAATTTCTTCTACATCGGGGTCATTGGCAGCCTGTTCAAGAAAACTTTCTATATAATTAAATGACATATAGGGAAAATGCACTGACTGGTCTTTTTCTGAAATTTCAGCAAAGTAATCTTTGGTGTTTTCCAAAACCTTGTGCTTTACCGGTAAAAATTTTTCGAAGTGTAATTCCGGGTTATTTGTAGGATCCGGAAAGGAAAAGAAGTCGCTGAAATTGTGATATTCTCCTCCCGGCATCATATCAATTTCACCCAATTTAAGAAGTTTTCTGAGTTTTTTCTGAGTAACCTCCGGCATTGACGCATCATACAGCAATCGCGTTGCCTGCCCATCAGTACGTTGTGCCAGGGATTCGTAAATTTTCTCTGCCAGCACTCCGTCAAATTCGTCATCTATATACAATTCGGCATCTCTGGATAATTTTATTTCATAAACACCCAATATAATTTCATCTGGAAATAAAGAAGGGAGCTCATTTCTAATAATATCATCCAGGTAAGTAATTACGTTATTATTAAAAAGCACAAATCTTCCACATTTATCGGTTGGAATATTGATCAGGCCAAGATGTTCATTGTTTTTAAAGATGACCGCAAAATAAAGAACATTGTTTTCCAGGAATTGTTCAGGATTCTCAGACAGATCTATTTTTAAGGTTTTTAAGTGAGGCGCTATCTTATTTTTAAAATATTCTCCGGCATTTTCTTTTTGTACCTTCTTAAAATGTTCAGAATCTATTAAACGGATCCCATTTTCAGCCAACTCAGGAATAATTTGTGTACGATAGATTTCTCCAAATTTTTGTTGCTGAAGTTTGACTTCTTCAAGGATTAGCTTTGTAGTTTTATTAGGACGCAGAGCCAATTTTATACGGATGCTTTTTTTTACTTTTTTAATCTGCCGAAGCTGTGAAACCCGCACCCTGAAATATTCGTCAAGATTGGACGAAAAAATTGCAAGAAATTTTATGCGTTCGTAAAGCGGATTTATTTTGTCCGAGGCTTCTTGCAAAACCCGTTCATTAAAACTCAACCAATTCAGGTCACGGTGTTTTAAACGGGTTTCAGTAGGTAATAACATAGTCCTTTAATTTCTCCAAAAATACAAAGATAGAAAGGGCGAGAAATTTAATATTCTGTTAAATAAGTTTAGCTGACAATTCTCTGCAAAGCAACTTTTATTAGACTATCTATGGTTTCTGAAGGGTTTTTGCTGAATTGTCCGTTTGCCCTGTTGGCGATAATAGCATTTAAAGAAACAGCCCGATGGCCCATTAATTTGGAAAGCCCGTAAATTGCCGAAGTTTCCATCTCCAAATTGGTTATTTTTTTATTCAAATAGGAAAAACCGGCCATTTTATCGTTTAGATCCGGATCCTGCACTGCCAAACGCAGTACACGGCCCTGGGGACCATAAAAGCCGCAATTGGAAACCGTATTCCCGCGGTAAAAACCATCTGTGAATTTTGAAGCCAATTCTGCGTCACAGGAAACAACATAAGGAATTCCCATATGTGCGGGCCAATCTAATTGTTTTACAAGAGCTTCAGAAAATTTGAGTTCCAGAACAGATTTGCAGTCATAAAAATGCAACATCCCGTCAAAACCAATCCCGGTTTCAGAAACAACAAAGGAATCTACAGGGATTTCAGGCTGAATAGAACCGGAAGTTCCTATCCTGATGATATCCAGGGAAGTCAATGCTTTTTTTATTGTTTTAGTTTTAAAATCGATATTTACAAGGGCATCCAACTCGTTCAAAACTATATCTATATTGTCGGTCCCAATTCCGGTAGATACCACGCTTATGCGTTTTCCTTTATAAATTCCGGTTTGGGTATGAAATTCCCTTTTTTGAATGCGGAATTCTATCTTTTCAAAATATTTGGTCACCATAGCTACGCGATCCTGATCCCCAACAACAATAACGGTTTGTGCTAAATGTTCCGGCAGTAATTTTAAGTGATAAACACTGCCGTCTTTATTCTGAATAAATTCTGAAGGTTCTAAGCTCATATTATAATTTTAATATTTTATGGGATTCAGAATCGTATAAAAAATCATACATCTTCACTCCTCCTAAAAATTCGTCACTTTTCAAAACTCGATAAAAATTTCTTGAAGCGTTCAGGGCTTCGTTTCCTTCCGGGGTCAATTCAATTTTATGTTCCTTAACCTCATAAAAAGACTGAAGTTTGTTTATAACCCGTTCCATCTGTATATCAATATATCCATAGTAGCCCTGATACTCCAGGGAATATCCCAACAATTGATTTATACTGGTAATATTATGAGTATTGATAAGCCTTAAAATATTTTTTTCCAGCGCATTCAATCCGGTAATCGCATTTGGGAAACGTTCGATATGAGCCCTGATGCAACTCGATAAATATTCAAAATTGGTCTCAATCTTTATCAGGTTTTTAAGTTTTTGAGGATTTTCCCCGTTGTAAAGCTGCCACATCAAATTGGCCATTTCAAGATCATCCTGATTGAGATGAATTCTCTGCTCATAATGCTTTTGCAGAATTTTAAGCGGAAGATTGGAGAGCGGGATATTTTCCTTTTCGCCCTTGACTTTTTTGCTGCAAACCAGGTAAATGGGAATATCAATTTTGTTTTCAGTCANATGGCTGATAGCTGCCAACATGTTTATGTGAGAAAACAGATCAAATTCAAACCACAGGATCACTTCTTCGTAAAANTTAAGATCGCCCAGTTTTTCGAGTTCGCTCAGGAATTGTTCCTTGTAATCTNTGGCTGAAACTTGGTAATTTTCACTCAAAAATTGAGTTCTGGGTGCGATAAATTCCGGAGTTCCCAATTGAAAAGTTGTNGGGCCTTCACAAAGNATTTCGCGCCACACCACAATTTCCCCTTCCAGATTGAGTTCTAAAATGCTTTCAGATAAGCTGTCCGAAATGCTAATATGCAATTGTCTTGCCATATAAATATTTTTAATAGATCAGCCTCCCACACGTTTTACCCGGTAACCTTCGTCTTTTAAAAGCTGTATTAATTTTTCCCTAAAATCTCCCTGAATAATTATTTCCCCGTCTTTTACAGAACCGCCAACCCCGCATTTCTTTTTGAGTTGTTTACCAAGTTCGATCAAATCTTCGGTTTTACCCTGAAAACCTTTTATTACGCACACTGTTTTCCCCCCCCGGCCTTTGTTGCTGAAATGAGCTTCCAAAAGCTGATCTTTATTGGCAGGCGTTTCATCTTCAGTTTCTTTATTATATTCCCCGGCATCGAAATCGCTGCTGGTAGAAAAAACCATGCCGCCTAGATCTTCTAATCCCAACTTTTTTTTGGCCATAATTTATTCTTTTATTAGTCCAATTTCCACAAGGCGCTGATGCAGGAATTTGCCGGCAGTAATATCTTCGTATTGTTTTGGGTGGTCTTCATCCATACAATCTTCAAGGCAATTAAGCGGCATCTCACTGCGTGGATGCATAAAAAAGGGAATTGAATAGCGGGATTTATCCCATTCTTCCCGTGGCGGATTTATTACCTTGTGTATGGTAGATCGTAATTTATTGTTGGTTAGCCTCTCCAGCATATCTCCTACATTAATAACCAGTTCGTCTGGCTTTGGGAGTGCATCTATCCAGATACCGTCTTTTCGCAATACTTGAAGGCCACCGCTGGAAGCTCCCATTAATAAAGTGATTAAATTGATATCTCCATGAGCTCCGGCCCGTTCGGCTCCTTTTGGTTCTTCGGTAATAGGAGGATAATGGATTGGTCTTACAATACTGTTGCCATTGCTTGCCCAGTGATCAAAATAATGTTCATCCAGCCCGATATGTAACGCCAGGGACCGTAAAACGTAAATTCCCGTTTTTTCGAGCATACGATAGGCTTCCATTCCTGTATGATAAAAGTCTTTTAATTCTTCAACTTTTACGTTTTCAGGATACTCTTCAGTTAAATTGGCATCGGCGGAAGGTTCCTGGCCAAAATGCCAGAACTCCTTTAAATCCCCTTCTTTTTTTCCTTTGGCGTGTTCCTTTCCAAAGGAGACATAACCCCTTTGCCCGCCTAATCCTTCAATTTCATATTTTCGTTTCTCTTCAAACGGAAGGGCAAAAAAAGCTTTCACCTCCTTGTAAAGTTCTTCTGAAAGTTCCTCACTTAAAAAATGGTTTTTTAAGGATACAAAACCGATCTCTTCAAAGGCTTTTCCAATTTCATTTACAAACTTTTGCTTGCGCTTGGGGTTATCCGAAAGGAAATCAGCCAAATCTACACCAGGGATATTATTATTAGCCATTTAATGGGTATTTTTTCATAGTTAACAAACAAAGTTAAATAAAATAACCGGAGTTTATATTTTTCTTTGTGTTTATGAAGTTAGACTTAAAATTAATTACTTTTGAAGGACAATTACCATCTTATGAAACCAGAAACAAAGTTTACTTCTTCCATATTATACAACAAAGGAAACCTCTCTGATCAAACCCTTCTTCAGCTCTATCGGGCAATGCTGGAGCCCCGGCTGATAGAAGATAAAATGCTGATATTACTGCGTCAGGGAAAAATCTCCAAATGGTTCAGTGGGATTGGGCAGGAAGCTATTGCCGTTGGGGTTACAAGCGCTTTGGAAAAAGACGAATATATCCTGCCAATGCACCGAAACCTGGGAGTTTTCACCGCAAGGGAAATCCCATTAAACCGATTGTTTTCTCAATGGCAGGGAAAAGCTAACGGATTCAGTAAAGGGCGTGAACGCAGTTTTCATTTTGGAACCCAGGAATTTAAAATTGTAGGGATGATATCGCATTTAGGCCCTCAATTGGGTGTTGCTGATGGGATCGCGCTTGCCCATAAACTTAAAAAAGATCAAAAACTCAGCGCGGTATTTACCGGGGAAGGTGGCACCAGCGAAGGAGATTTTCACGAAGCACTTAACATAGCATCTGTTTGGGACCTGCCGGTGCTTTTTTGTATCGAAAATAACGGCTACGGACTTTCAACTCCCACCAGTGAACAATATCGATGCAAAAATTTAATAGACCGTGGAATTGGTTACGGAATGGAATCCCATCAAATTGATGGAAACAATATTATAGAGGTGTTTTCCAAAGTTTCAGAAATAGCTGAAAGCGTTCGTAAAGATCCGCGTCCGGTTTTACTTGAGTTTCTCACTTTCAGAATGCGCGGTCACGAGGAAGCCAGCGGGACAAAGTATGTGCCGGAAGAATTGATGGCAGAATGGGCTCAAAAAGATCCAATTTCAAATTTTAAAAATTTCCTGACAGAGGAAGGAATTTTGTCGGAAAAAACAGATGAACAATTTCACAGTGAAATTAAGGCTGAGATCAATGAAAATCTTCAACTTGCTTTTGATGAAGACGATATAGTTTCTGATGAAACTAATGAGTTAAATGATGTATATCAAGAATTTGAATATCAGCATTTTGAAGAAANTAAAGAGTCTGAAACCATCCGTTTTATCGATGGAATCTCGCAAGCTTTAAGGCAGTCCATGCAGCGTCACGAAGATCTGATTTTTATGGGGCAGGATATAGCAGAATACGGGGGAGCTTTTAAAATAAGCGAAGGATTTTTAGAGGAATTTGGTAGGGACCGGGTACGCAATACCCCTATTTGCGAATCGGGAATAATAGGTGTCGCGATGGGTCTTTCAATTAAAGGAATGAAAGCGATCGTGGAAATGCAGTTTGCTGATTTTGCAACTTCAGGATTCAATCCAATTGTCAACTATCTCGCCAAGGTCAACTATCGCTGGAATCAACAGGCCGATGTTGTAATTAGGATGCCCTGCGGGGCAGGAGTGGGAGCCGGGCCATTTCACAGCCAGACCAACGAGGCCTGGTTTACAAAAACCCCGGGCTTAAAAGTGGTTTATCCCGCTTTTCCTTATGATGCCAAAGGCTTAATGAATACAGCCATAAACGATCCAAATCCGGTATTGTTTTTTGAACATAAAGCCCTTTACAGGAGCATTCGTCAGGAAGTACCCACAAATTATTACACAATTCCTTTTGGGAAAGCAGCATTTTTAAAGGAAGGAACAGATGTGAGCATCATTACTTACGGTGCGGGGGTTCACTGGGCATTGGAAGCTTTGCTGGAGTTTCCGGATCTGGGAGTGGATCTGCTCGATCTAAGAACCTTGCAGCCACTGGATAAGGAAAGTATTTTCAATTCAGTGAAGAAAACAGGAAGGGTTTTGATAATTACTGAAGATTCGGTTTTTGGGAGTGTGGGATCAGATATTTCAGCACTTATTGTTGAAAATTGCTTCGAACATTTGGATGCCCCGGTGATGCGACTTGGAAGTTTGGAAACCCCTATTCCTTTTGCCGCAAACCTGGAACAACAATACCTTCCAAAGAATCATCTTAACCAAAAATTAAAAGAATTAATAGCATATTAGTAAAACGTTGGGAGTAAAACAGCTTATTTAAGACACCTTAACATAAGTATTGTTAAATTATTAATAATCTTTTGTGTGTAGAAGGGAGGTAGAGTAATTTCGTTGCATCTAACCAATAAATTACCCATTATGATACGACTTATTGTTATTTTTCTAATCATTGCCTTAGTGGCTGCCGTCTTTGGATTTGGTGGCATTGCTGAAGGTTCTGCGGCCATTGCAAAAATAATATTTTACATTTTTATTGTATTATTTGTTATTTCCTTAATAAGCCGTTTATTCAGAAGTTAATTTTTTTAAAAGGAAAAATCATATTTGAGGCATCAATTTTGCAAATAGGATTTTCCAAACATCTAATAAAAACCTAAAAAGAATGAAAAAACTGATATTTATTTTTGCTGCTACTCTATTAGTAGCATCCTGTGGACCCAGCAAAGTAGCTACAGAAGCTCGAAAAACCTTTAAAGGAGATTGGGTTCTTAACAATGTAACCTACCCAAATAATACGGGGATCTTTAATGTTACTTTATTTAACGATGCTTCTGCCGAATGTTTTAAAGGCAGCACTTGGAGTTTTGTTTCCAATAACAATACTGGGACTTACACTCCACAGGGAATTGATTGTACCGCCGGTGAAAGGTATTTTGTATGGTCTATAGATGAAGGGAATACCACTGCAGGTATGTTCGATTTCTTATTGAAACCAACAGACAGCCGAAATAAATCCACAACGGGAAATCAGGGTTTCAGGCTCAATTTGCTTTCTTTAACCGATTCNGCNATGACCTGGGANCAAACAGTAATATTGGAAGGNAAACCTTTTGTAATAAGAATGNATTTCACTAAAATTTAAAAATAAACAATTATGAAAATAGGAANNAACAAATTTTTAGCNTTATTATTTGCNACCACNTTGTTATTTGGTTGTGAAGCNACCANNAATGCNAACAANACACAAAAAGGAGCTGTTATTGGTGCCACANGTGGAGCGGTAATAGGAGGTNTTATAGGAAATAATACCAAAGGTGGAAATACAGCTTTAGGCGCCATTATTGGTGGTGTTGTAGGTGGTGCAGCCGGAGGTTATATAGGGAACCGAATGGATGAACAAGCCAAAAAAATTGAGCAGGAAATCCCAGGAGCAGAAGTTGAACGCGTAGGAGAGGGGATCAACGTAACTTTTGACGAAGCAAGTGGAGTATATTTTGATACAGAAAAATATAATATCAACGCCAAATCAAAAGAAACGCTAAACAAATTGGCCGGTATTTTTAAAGAATATCCAAAATCCAATATTTTGGTGGAAGGTCATACCGATGACACCGGATCTGAAAGTTATAACCTGACATTATCTAAAAATCGTGCTCAGGCGGTATCCGGTTATTTAGTAAATAACGGAGTTTCAAGTGGCCGGTTTGATACAAAATGGTACGGGGAATCTCAACCTAAATACGACAATACTACCGCAGATGGAAGGGCTAAAAACCGTAGAGTTGAGTTAGCTATTGTCGCCAGTGATGAATTAAAAGAAGAGGCTAAAACTGCTACTGGAGAAAATTAAAATTTTCTTTTAGTGTTTCAAATAAAAAAAATCCCAGGAATTTCCCGGGATTTTTTTTATTTTAAGTATCTTCAACTTGTGAAAAAAGCAGATATAGCAATTGTAGGTGGTGGATTGGCCGGTTTAACAGCTGCAATACATCTCGCTGCCAATGGATTACAAATCTGTTTGTTCGAAAAGGAAACTTATCCCCATCACAAAGTTTGTGGAGAGTACCTATCCCGGGAAATCCTTCCATATCTCCAGACATTAAATATTTCTCTTTCCCAATTAAATCCGGTTGAAATAAACAGGTTGGTTTACAGTACACCTCAGGGAAATACAATTAATGCGAATTTGCCTTTAGGCGGACTTGGTATCAGTCGTTATGCCCTGGACAATTTTTTATTTCTGAAAGCAAAGGAAATGGGGGTTGAAATTGTAAACCAATCTGTAGTTTCTGTAAATTTCGGCAAGGATAATTTTTTAATTAAAACGCTCCAGGGAAGCGAAACCAAAGCCAATCTTGTTATAGGAGCCTATGGAAAACGTTCCCTTCTGGACAAGAAGTTAAACAGGAATTTTATAGATAAGAAATCCGCTTGGCTGGCGGTAAAATCCCATTATCAATTTGACGGATACTCAAATAATACTGTTTCGCTGCATAATTTTAATGGAGGATATTGCGGATTGTCTAAAACCGAAACAGGAGCGGTTAATGTTTGTTACCTGGCTACCTACAAAAGTTTTAAAAACTATAAAAATTCCGAAGATTATAAAAATGAGGTCCTTCGCAAAAATCCGCATCTGAATTCATTTTTTGAACAAGCCTCGCCGCTGTTTGAAAAGGAACTGACCATCGCCCAGGTTTCATTCGATAAAAAATCCCTTGTGGAGAATCATATTTTAATGGTGGGCGATGCCGCGGGATTGATACATCCGCTTTGCGGAAATGGAATGGCAATGGCTATTCACAGTGCAAAACTGGCTTCAGAAAGTATTTTGCAGCATTATAAACCTTCAGGATTCCATAGAAATGAAATAGAAAAAAGTTATACCAGACAATGGAATTTTCATTTTAAATCCCGTTTAAAAACCGGTCGTATCTTACAAAAGATCCTTTTAAATCCCGGATTGACTGAAATTTCCCAGACGTTGATCAAAGCATTTCCGGCTGTATTGCCAAAAATAATCACCAAGACCCATGGGAGGCCCGTATAATAAATTTCAGTAAAAGATATTTTAATAAAAGGAATTGCAAATAACTGTTATTTAAAGAATTAACTATTGGCCAAAATAATTTTATTTTAATGCAAAAAATCGACACGACAAAAAGAACAAACGAGGTCGAAATCATGGACGATTTTGAGTTACAAGGACCCGATTTGGAAAAAACCCTGGGAGACCTTGATAAGATCAATAAATGGCTTGGCGGGAATAAAATTACCCTTCAGGGGATCAAAAAATTATTGAAGGGGCAAAGCAGGACCAATATTATTCAAATAGCCGATATCGGCTGTGGAAATGGTGCAATTCTAAGGGAAATCGCAAAATGGGGCAGGTCAAAAAATTACCAATTTCAGCTTACCGGGATTGATGCAAATCCACATACCATTGAAATTGCTGAAAAATTATCGGCTTACTATCCGGAGATTCAATATTCAACTCTGAATATTTTTAACGATGATTATAAAAATCGGGAGTTTAATATCATATTGTGTACCTTAACCTTGCATCATTTTAAAAATCCGGAAATAATCAGCATTTTAAATAATTTCTATAAACAGGCGAAAACAGGGATTGTGATCAATGACCTGCATCGAAGTAGAATAGCTTATTTCCTTTTTCAGGCTTTCTGCCGTGTTTTTATAAATAATGAAATTGCAAGAAAAGATGGCCTGACGTCCATTTTACGCGGATTCAAAAAGAAGGATCTGCAAAGGCTTGCATCCAATATTCCTGCGAGAAACCAGGAAATCCAATGGAAGTGGGCGTTCCGATACCAGTGGATAATAGAAAAACAACATTGATTATGAGTGTAAAAATTGTAAAGGTTGAAAAGGAGTTGCCTGAATATTCTAGGGAAACCGCAGATATTTTACCGCTTGTTGAAGATTGGCTGGAGGGTGAGGATGACCGGTTTCGAAGAAAAATTAAAAAGATCTTTGAAGGAGCTGCAGTGGATAAACGTTATTCCATTATGTCCCCCGAGGAAGTATTCTCGGCCACTTCATTTGAAGATAAAAACAACATATATGTGCGGGAAGTAAAAAAGCTCGGTAAAAACGTGCTTCAAAAAGCATTAAAGAACTCCAATTGGGATTCTAAATCTTTGGATTATATAATCACTGTTAGTTGCACCGGGATAATGATCCCTTCGTTGGATGCTTATTTGATAAATGAATTGGAATTAAATCAGAATATCACTCGCTTACCTGTAACGGAAATGGGTTGTGCCGCGGGAATTTCGGGGATGATCTACGCTTTTAATTTTCTCAAGGCAAATCCGGGGAAAAGAGCAGCAATTGTTGCCGTAGAAAGTCCTACAGCCACTTTTCAGCTCGGGGATTTCAGTATGGCCAATATGGTAAGCGCAGCCATTTTTGGTGATGGAGCGGCCTGCGTATTGCTTTCTTCGGAAGAAAATGCTTCCGGCCCGAAAATAATCGCCGAGGAAATGTATCATTTTTTTAATGCTACCCATTTGATGGGATTTCATTTGACCAATCACGGATTGCAAATGATTCTTGATGAAAGCGTTCCGGAAACCATTGCAGAACATTTTCCTGATATCGTCCATCCGTTTTTGAAAAAAAACAACAGCGATATTGAAAATGTGCAACACCTGATCTTTCATCCCGGAGGAAAAAAAATAGTGCAAACGGTTTCAACTCTTTTTGGTAACTTAGGAAAGAATATTGACGATACCCGGGAAGTGCTCCGTTTATATGGGAATATGAGCAGCGTCACCGTTTTGTATGTCCTGGAACGATTTTTAAACAAAGACATTCCGAAAGGCGATCAGGGATTGATGCTAAGCTTCGGCCCGGGTTTTTCGGCACAACGAATTTTATTAGAATGGTAGGAGAATTTAAAGATCTTAATTATTGGGCCCTGATTTTGGGAGGCAGTAGCGGACTGGGTTTAGCTACTGCACGAAAACTGGCAAAACACGGAATGAACATTATTATCATTCATCGTGACCGCAGGGAAGATATTCCGGGTATTAAAGAAGCTTTTGAGGAGATCAGAGAATCTGATGTGCGATTGGAAAGTTTCAATGTGGATGCTATTCAAAAGGACAAGAGAGAGGATCTGATAAGGGAGATTACTGAAATTTTAGGTGTTACCGGCAAAATACGGACGCTGGTACACAGTATCGCCAAAGGAAATTTAAAACCTATGACCGGTGATGGAGCAATCCTGGAAAACATCGATTTTCAACTTACCATAGATGCCATGGCCCTAAGCTTGTACGACTGGACCCAGGCTGTTTTTAAGGCGTACTTATTTACCAAAGACGCGAGAATAATTTCATTTACCAGTGAGGGTAACAAAAAAGCATGGGAAAATTATGCCGCCGTTTCTGCGGCCAAAGTAGTTCTTGAAGCCCTTACCAGAAGCATTGCTCTGGAATTTGCGCCTTACGGGATCCGTGCCAACTGTATTCAGGCCGGGGTGACCGTGACCAGATCTTTTCAAATGATCCCCGATAACGAAACTTTAAGGATCCACGCTTTAAAACACAGTCCGTTTAAACGGCTTACCGTTCCAAATGATGTGGCCAACGCAGTATACTTACTTAGTAAAGACGAAGCGAGTTGGATCACGGGAACCATTATTCCCGTGAATGGCGGGGAACATTTAAAATAATTCAACAATAAAATTTCATAACGCCCTTGAATTTTAATTCAGTTATTTCCCAATTGCCATATTCCCAACCTTTTTTGTTTGTTGATGAACTCCTGCAAATTGATGAAAACGGGGTAACAGGAACTTATAGGTTTCCCAAAGATTCCTTTTTTTATAAAGGACACTTTAAAGATTATCCGGTAACTCCCGGGGTGATCCTTACAGAATGTATGGCGCAAATAGGATTGGTTTGCCTTGGAATATTCCTGATTTCTGCTGAAGAAAATAAAAAAACGAAAATAGGTTTGAGTTCTACTGAAGTAGATTTCTATAAACCCGTATTTCCCGGGGAAACGGTGAAGGTTATTTCAACTAAAATTTATTTCAGGTTTAATAAACTAAAATG
>JGI1221J11331_1000115_pt1 | contig 23866 bp, 9 predicted proteins | sample LakVidmifraction_4_FD_11331 | JGI IMG/M metagenome (IMG submission 11331) | reverse complement strand
TTCCCGGGCTTCTTTAATAAGTGGGATTGTCATCAGCTTTTTTGTTTTTTGCTGTTTGAATTCTAAAAAATACTTACCATTTTCATTTCTAATCATTTCAGGATTGAAACGCATAAAATCAGAAACACGCTGGCCAGTATAGCAGGAAATTAAAAGCCAGTCCCGGGCATTGTTTAAATAGTCGCTTTTGAATACCTTGGTTTTGATACTTTCCAGTTCATCAGAATTTAAATAAATGTGGTTTACGCTTTCGCCTTTTAGCCTTAAATCTACAAGCTCCAAGCTTGTTTCTAAACCTATTTTTCTAGCATAAAAACAAATCGTCTTTATAACTGTAAATTCATTTTGCTGGGTATTTTTTGAATAATTTAGAGCAGTACAATATTCCGTAAAGTGTTTTTTAAAATTCTCATCAATCTTTTTTATTAGTAAGGTTTCATTTCTCGATTTTTTAAAGCCTGCTAACTTTTTTTGAATTACCTTAATACGTCTTTTTCTACTATCGCTTAAATCATATTGTTTTCTTTCAAGATAAAAATCAATAAAGCTTATTAGCTCTTGGGGTGTTTCGGGCCTTTCTTCTTTAGGGTTGTAATATTCCTTTAGCTTATTCTTTAACCATTCCTTATTCACGCTTTCAGAATTAGCTTTATTGAAGTGATCTAAAATATAATTACTCAATTCGTTAAGCTTGCTCTTAACTTCCATTTGGTAATTAGATAAATCTGGATCGTTTATTCTTTTACGTTCGTGGGTATTCTTCCAGTAATCTTTTGAAACTTGAATTTTCGATTTTCCGCCTATCTGAAAATCATTATCGTTTAGCCTAAATAGTAAACGAATATTTAAAAAGGCTTCGGGTTTTGTCGAACGATATAAAAAATTAATGGTAGCCATACATCTTATGTTTGATATTGTACGGTAAATGTACGGCTTAATCCAACTAACTACAATAAAAACAAATCTATTTTAATGTAATTTTATAAACAATCCCTTATCATTGTTGAAGTTATAAGTATATTTGTGTTAAATACAAGGGTTACGGTAAATTGTAATATTGAATGGTAGTGATTCTGGTGCAATCACTTATTAAAACCCTAACTATCTATTTATTAGACTGTTGGGGTTTATTGTTTTTGATAATTGTACGGTTTTTGTATTGTAGCAGATTTTAACGCCTTGAATTGAGTATAAAAAGTATTTTAAAATGTTTTGTTTTAGGGTGCATTTCGTGCATTCTGTGCATAGATAAGTAAAATGTAAAATAAAATGTTTTGTTTAAGCCTGCATTTGGTGCATCTCGTGCATAGATAAAAAATTAATTTATTGATTATAAGAGTATTATAAAAAAAAGACGGTCAAATAAATCAACGTCTTTTATCTTTTGTCCTTATTAGCTTGTGCCAGTTCATTCTCCTAAAGCGAAAAATAAAGGAAATCCATTTTCTATACTATCGGCTTTGCTTTCAATAAGTGATAATAAATTTTCTTTATCCTTCTGTGTGAACTCTTTATGACCTCTTTTATAAGCTGCAAAAAACTTACTGCCACTATAACTATCAATTATTTTTCTGTAATCACTAAAGGGCAAATCATTCTCTTTGATAAACTCAATTAGTTGGGCTGTCCTTGTTATTTTAATTTTCATAGCTAAGTTCTTTTAAATTGGTTTCGTTTTCGATTGTTACTACCACGTGGTTTTTGTGTGTGATGTCGCCCTCTAATTGGGTGCGCTGAAGCTTTGGCGTTATAAAATCTAATAATTTTATCATACTATCAATACGTTCTTTTGGTTCAAGCTTATCAAAGTCAGCTTGAATTTTATCTTTATTCTCATCAATGAAGGTGCTTATAAAATCCCTCATTTCGCCCGTGGCTCGGTTCTCACTACCTTTTAGACGTCCGCCACCCTTATTACCTTGGGCAAATTTGCCGTTTTCATTTCGTTCCATATCTTTTTGTTTTATCGGTTTGATACCGTTTGTTTATCGGTTTAATTTATTTTTATAAAAAAGCAGGGGGAGCTAATTGGAAAGCATCCCGCCTGCTTACCTTGGGCAAATGATAACCAAGGCTATTTTTTCTTTCCTGCCTCCTTTAGCATTTGCAAACATCCCGAGGGGTTAAAGATAATAGGGGTTCTTCCTATTCCTTTTTCTCGTGTTAGTACATTATAATCTAAGAAATCAAACAAATAAGCATCACGACCTTGACTTACTAAGCCAGCTTCTTTCAGCTTGTCCGTTAGCTCCAATAAGTCCCGTATCAATTTAACTGCTTGCTTTTTTTCTGGTGTGTCAGCGTAATGATGGTGCTTGGTTATTGCTGGCTGTTGGTGATCAGATATTGAAATAAAATTACCTTTTTTAAACTCGAAATTGTAAGCCTTCCAATTACTTACCTTGTAAGCGGCATAAGCTGCGGAGGGGTCGATTCCCAAAGCATCCAAATTAAACTTGTCATCAGCTTTAGGAAATTGATAACGGCTTTCCAATTCCTTTTTGATAACCTGCGTGCCATCGGTCGGTAATTTCTGAATCTGTTCAAGGCTTAAGTCTCCCAGCGTTTCTGTGGTTTGCTTATAAAAGTCATTCAGTAACTTTTCAGATTGCTTCATCTTCTTTTTTTCTTGAACGACTGCCGCTTTATCTACATAGATCAATTCTCCTTTTGTGTTTTTTGTGTCCGTTATCGGCTCTTTTTTTACTTCTGTCATAATTTAAAATTTACTTGTTAATATTAATTTTTATTGGTTTCTAAATATAAATCTGCTAAATCCGCCCCGCATTCCAGTTCTGTATTTTCTAATAAATCACTGGTCTGTATTTTGAAACGATTTTCTTTGGCTTCGGTTGCTATTTTCTGCCAGTTCTCAAACTCTCCCTTGTCAGGATATAAAACTATTTGTCTATTCTTTATAGGCTTCAATTTGTCAAGCTTTAAACCGTGCTTTGCACCTGTGGCAAGCCAAATATATTCTGGTAAAATAATACTCATTATAATTGCCGTTTTTTCGCTTTCAACTATGGCAATCGGTTGGTAGTTGCTTTCATTAATTCGGTGTAAACCAAAAAGGCATTGGCTCAAATTAAAATCTGTTTCCCCCTCGATATTGTGAAGCCAGTTAATATGATTGTACGGCTGTTTGATACGTTTCCCTGTTTCAGGATCGTATAGCATCACTTTGCCCGCTCGAATTTGCTCTTTGTGGTCTATCTGCCAAAATATTGTTGCCCCCGTCCATTTCTTATTAATTCCTGTAATTAAATAATCTTGTACGGCTTTGTTGACCTCATCAATACTGAAAATTGATAATAGAAATTTTGTGAAATTGTCGTTAACGGATTTTTCAATAAATAAATGGTTCAATAATTCCAAACTGTGAAAACTTGGCTTTGGTTCGGGTTGAGGTTCTTTAATCTTTACCGTGTTAATTACTTCCAATTTCTCGGAATTAAAATATTTGCTTTCGCATCCAGCGAACGGAATCGTTTCTTTTTTCAAATACCATTCTGTTAACCAACAATCATTTTTATTGCGCTGCATTATTTGCGACTTCGGAATTATATTTATAACTCCATTCTCATCAACTCCCTTTATGGCTTTGGGGCTAATATCCTGAATTGATAGGAACGTAACCAAGTAGCATTTTTTGCCCTTTGGTGGTGCTTTGTGATAACCGCACTGGCTTTCACGGTCGCACCTTCCAAAGTCATCAGATAAACAGTTTCCTGTATTGGTGTCCACGTACTTAACAAACCGTTTTTTATGGCAAGCTGGGCAAGTAAATTTTTTACTGCCTTTGTCGAGCGTATATTTAAAGTTTTTCGTTTCCATATTAAAAGCTGTTTATATCTGCTTTTACATAGGCAACATTACCACCACTTTTGCGCTCCACTATTATTTTATGGTGGCGTAATCGTTTCATAAAATTACTTTTGTTCACGGGTCTAAAACCATCCTCTATACAAAACGGTCGGTACTGGTTGTAAAGTTCTTTTACCGTGGTATGTTCTTCGGGATCGGTTTCATATCCAAACTCATCAATAAACATTTTCACGCTATCGCTGTCTTTTTTATAGTCAAATAAAGCGTTTTCAATGGCTGTACATTTGCTGAATTTCTTCTGTACTAATAAGCGTTCAAGCCCCTGCAATATCCAGTTAAACACGCCTGAAAGTTCGCTGTCAATAATCTTTCGGGATAGTTCTTTATCCTGCTTATCTTCTGGTATAGTTACATCAAAACCAACAATCAAAAATCTTCTGAAAAAAGCATTTGTATGTTCTACGTCGTGCGGTAAAGTGTTACAATTAAATATCAGTTTGGCATATTCGTAAAGTGTGAAGGGATCGCCATAAGGTAGACGAGCTTCCACGGGTTCGCCTGACGCCATTTGTTTGAAAATATCGGATTGAAGTTTGCCGTTTATTTCGCTCGCATAATTCACTAATTTATTAGCAATCTTTGCCCTGTAATATCCGTTTTCATTCGTTAGGCTTTGTAGTGAAATATTAGTCACATTTTCAATACCTAATAAAGCGTTAACAATTTCAAACAATACACTTTTACCATTGGCGCCAGTTCCGTAAAGAATTAGCATTTTTTCAAGTTTTAAAACGCTTGGTCTTATAAAAATATATCCTAAATATTCCGCTAAGACTTTTTGTTTGTCAGGATCTGGCAATACCTCATCTAAAAACTTTAGAAATTGTGGTGCTTCCGCTTCGGGATCGAATTCAAATGGCAACTGGTGGGTAATAAAATCTTTCTGCCGAAATTCTCGCAATCCCCTATTTTTAGGGCTAATTTCAAACGTGCCATTTTGTAGATTAATCAGTACGCTTTTTTTATCGGCTTTGGGTGTTGGTAAATACCCATCACTCATAAACTGCTTATAAAGGTCATCTTTGAACGTGTGTATTTTTCCCTTGAATTTGTTAACGCCCATTTTCAAAGCTACTTTTCCTAAAAAGAATTGAAATTGCTCTTTGTCTATTTCAGTCCAGGAACTACCGTTGTACAAATAAATGAAACCGTGTTTTTTACATAACCCCCAGTCATTTGATTTAGCTATTTTTAGTAATTGTTCGACTACTAAAATCAAATAATGTGATTTGCCTACTTTATAAGATAAAAGCTTTTTATTAAGCTTTTGATATTCTTTTAGTTCATCTTCATTCTCTTTATTAAAGCTACCATCTTCACTAATTACAAAAGGCTTTAAGTCTTCTATTTGCTCTCTAATCTTTATTATGTCAGGATATGCCTGTAAAAGAAAATCTACTGGTTTAATGGTTTCCTGTAACTTGTTGAGAATATCGGTGCTATCTTTTTTCGGGATCTCGATTTTTTCAGCTTGGTTTTCTAAATCTGCCGAAATCTTACTTTTAAAATCCGTATCTTTAGCGTTAGAATTTTTACCACCTTCTAAGCTATGTTTGTTTGCTGCATCCATAGCTTATTTTTTTAGAGGTTTTAACGCTTCCAAAAGCTCGGAACGTTTATAGTATCTTCTATTTCCTGAAATGCCGTAGGCTGTTACTTTGCCCCGTTTCTGCCACGCCCAAAGCGTAGAGGGGTCAATTTGTAGAAACTGGCACGCTTGTTCACGGGTCATCAACTCATCATTGGCATCTTTAGCCAATAACGCATCTTTCAAAGCTTCGATTTGCTTTTTAACGCCCTCGCTTATAAGTTCAGATAACTTGCCGGGGCTGGTTTGTGTAAGAATTGTTTGATCCTCCATAATTGTAAGTGGTTTTTGTTCACTACAAATATGGTTCTGAATGTTTGGTACTATTGAGTAGTACCGTACTGGCTAAGTACTAATTTTGTTTTACATTTTTTCTGTCGGTAATTTGTCTAAAAATGATTGGTGTGGCTCAATACCTTTATTATTGCAGTACTCAATTATAAAAAGCATCTTATCTCGGTTGTGGTAAATATCCTTATCGCTTTTGTAACCTTGCAAAGTTGCTAAAATATACTTTTCGCCTTTTGGTAGATTAACCTCATCGGCTATTTCTCGCGCTCTGTACTTATCACTCTTTGTTCTGCCATTATCACTATAATATTTTTCCATTATACCTTTTGCAAATAACAATCCTGTTTTAAACCAAAGTGTATTTTTCTTTTCGGTTTTCGGTTGAGGTTCGTTTTTTAAATCTTTTTCATCCAGTCCGGCACGTTCTGCAAATTGATCTATTGCCGTTATCATTCCATTGTGTTTGCCAGCTTGAAATATTGATTTTTCCGTCCATATCATTGGCGTGCTGAACCCAAAGTTAAGAATGGTTCTGCCACTTTTATCTTTACGTTCGTACAGAATACGCTTTAATCGTTTTATTAGGTTCGCTTTTTTATTCTCATCATCCAGTTGGTCAATATCTATTTTTTCACGTTCAAGAAATTGCAAACCCTCCTTAAATCCGTCGCCATAAACTTTTATAAAGTCAGTTGGAGAAACTCCTTCTTTATTTATGTCAAGGGTGAAAATTTCATAAAATAAACGACTGTGGACTGCGAAAACATTATCAGGTAAAAAAGGGTAGGGATCTTCGCCTGCAGGAATCACTTTATTACCATCGCTATCTGAAACTGAAATACATGGAGGAAAGCCCGCTTTCATTCTTTTTTCTATCTTTTCAATTTCTCCAATAAAACTTAATCTCTTTATCTCTTTATTCATAATAATCTTATTATCAACAGTTTAACTTTTAAGCTATGCACCAAATGCACCAAATGCACCCTTAAACAAAACATTTTATTTTCAATTAAAATAATCATAGGCATCCAAAGCCAAATCTTTGTTGCTTTTCTTAATGTAGTTAAGGAATTGTTTTTCTGTACTATGGCCAGTAATGCCGATTAAATAGGTGGTAGGTACTTTTCCGTAATAGTTGGTGGCAAATGAACGCCTGCCAATATGCGAGCTAACAAGTTCCCATTTTTCAAAGGTTCCTATCTTCTTTCTGTAATCGTTTTTAGTTGGTGTTACTCCATCTGCTGCGATACATTCAATTTTCTTTCCCTTTGTGGGGTTGTTTATTTCGATAAGCTTACAAACCTCTTTAATATAGTCGTTATACTTTTGATGAGAAATTGAGCGGGGGAAATCTCCGTTTCTTTTATTAAGTACTTCCCGGGCTTCTTTAATAAGTGGGATTGTCATCAGCTTTTTTGTTTTTTGCTGTTTGAATTCTAAAAAATACTTACCATTTTCATTTCTAATCATTTCAGGATTGAAACGCATAAAATCAGAAACACGCTGGCCAGTATAGCAGGAAATTAAAAGCCAGTCCCGGGCATTGTTTAAATAGTCGCTTTTGAATACCTTGGTTTTGATACTTTCCAGTTCATCAGAATTTAAATAAATGTGGTTTACGCTTTCGCCTTTTAGCCTTAAATCTACAAGCTCCAAGCTTGTTTCTAAACCTATTTTTCTAGCATAAAAACAAATCGTCTTTATAACTGTAAATTCATTTTGCTGGGTATTTTTTGAATAATTTAGAGCAGTACAATATTCCGTAAAGTGTTTTTTAAAATTCTCATCAATCTTTTTTATTAGTAAGGTTTCATTTCTCGATTTTTTAAAGCCTGCTAACTTTTTTTGAATTACCTTAATACGTCTTTTTCTACTATCGCTTAAATCATATTGTTTTCTTTCAAGATAAAAATCAATAAAGCTTATTAGCTCTTGGGGTGTTTCGGGCCTTTCTTCTTTAGGGTTGTAATATTCCTTTAGCTTATTCTTTAACCATTCCTTATTCACGCTTTCAGAATTAGCTTTATTGAAGTGATCTAAAATATAATTACTCAATTCGTTAAGCTTGCTCTTAACTTCCATTTGGTAATTAGATAAATCTGGATCGTTTATTCTTTTACGTTCGTGGGTATTCTTCCAGTAATCTTTTGAAACTTGAATTTTCGATTTTCCGCCTATCTGAAAATCATTATCGTTTAGCCTAAATAGTAAACGAATATTTAAAAAGGCTTCGGGTTTTGTCGAACGATATAAAAAATTAATGGTAGCCATACATCTTATGTTTGATATTGTACGGTAAATGTACGGCTTAATCCAACTAACTACAATAAAAACAAATCTATTTTAATGTAATTTTATAAACAATCCCTTATCATTGTTGAAGTTATAAGTATATTTGTGTTAAATACAAGGGTTACGGTAAATTGTAATATTGAATGGTAGTGATTCTGGTGCAATCACTTATTAAAACCCTAACTATCTATTTATTAGACTGTTGGGGTTTATTGTTTTTGATAATTGTACGGTTTTTGTATTGTAGCAGATTTTAACGCCTTGAATTGAGTATAAAAAGTATTTTAAAATGTTTTGTTTTAGGGTGCATTTCGTGCATTCTGTGCATAGATAAGTAAAATGTAAAATAAAATGTTTTGTTTAAGCCTGCATTTGGTGCATCTCGTGCATAGATAAAAAATTAATTTATTGATTATAAGAGTATTATAAAAAAAAGACGGTCAAATAAATCAACGTCTTTTATCTTTTGTCCTTATTAGCTTGTGCCAGTTCATTCTCCTAAAGCGAAAAATAAAGGAAATCCATTTTCTATACTATCGGCTTTGCTTTCAATAAGTGATAATAAATTTTCTTTATCCTTCTGTGTGAACTCTTTATGACCTCTTTTATAAGCTGCAAAAAACTTACTGCCACTATAACTATCAATTATTTTTCTGTAATCACTAAAGGGCAAATCATTCTCTTTGATAAACTCAATTAGTTGGGCTGTCCTTGTTATTTTAATTTTCATAGCTAAGTTCTTTTAAATTGGTTTCGTTTTCGATTGTTACTACCACGTGGTTTTTGTGTGTGATGTCGCCCTCTAATTGGGTGCGCTGAAGCTTTGGCGTTATAAAATCTAATAATTTTATCATACTATCAATACGTTCTTTTGGTTCAAGCTTATCAAAGTCAGCTTGAATTTTATCTTTATTCTCATCAATGAAGGTGCTTATAAAATCCCTCATTTCGCCCGTGGCTCGGTTCTCACTACCTTTTAGACGTCCGCCACCCTTATTACCTTGGGCAAATTTGCCGTTTTCATTTCGTTCCATATCTTTTTGTTTTATCGGTTTGATACCGTTTGTTTATCGGTTTAATTTATTTTTATAAAAAAGCAGGGGGAGCTAATTGGAAAGCATCCCGCCTGCTTACCTTGGGCAAATGATAACCAAGGCTATTTTTTCTTTCCTGCCTCCTTTAGCATTTGCAAACATCCCGAGGGGTTAAAGATAATAGGGGTTCTTCCTATTCCTTTTTCTCGTGTTAGTACATTATAATCTAAGAAATCAAACAAATAAGCATCACGACCTTGACTTACTAAGCCAGCTTCTTTCAGCTTGTCCGTTAGCTCCAATAAGTCCCGTATCAATTTAACTGCTTGCTTTTTTTCTGGTGTGTCAGCGTAATGATGGTGCTTGGTTATTGCTGGCTGTTGGTGATCAGATATTGAAATAAAATTACCTTTTTTAAACTCGAAATTGTAAGCCTTCCAATTACTTACCTTGTAAGCGGCATAAGCTGCGGAGGGGTCGATTCCCAAAGCATCCAAATTAAACTTGTCATCAGCTTTAGGAAATTGATAACGGCTTTCCAATTCCTTTTTGATAACCTGCGTGCCATCGGTCGGTAATTTCTGAATCTGTTCAAGGCTTAAGTCTCCCAGCGTTTCTGTGGTTTGCTTATAAAAGTCATTCAGTAACTTTTCAGATTGCTTCATCTTCTTTTTTTCTTGAACGACTGCCGCTTTATCTACATAGATCAATTCTCCTTTTGTGTTTTTTGTGTCCGTTATCGGCTCTTTTTTTACTTCTGTCATAATTTAAAATTTACTTGTTAATATTAATTTTTATTGGTTTCTAAATATAAATCTGCTAAATCCGCCCCGCATTCCAGTTCTGTATTTTCTAATAAATCACTGGTCTGTATTTTGAAACGATTTTCTTTGGCTTCGGTTGCTATTTTCTGCCAGTTCTCAAACTCTCCCTTGTCAGGATATAAAACTATTTGTCTATTCTTTATAGGCTTCAATTTGTCAAGCTTTAAACCGTGCTTTGCACCTGTGGCAAGCCAAATATATTCTGGTAAAATAATACTCATTATAATTGCCGTTTTTTCGCTTTCAACTATGGCAATCGGTTGGTAGTTGCTTTCATTAATTCGGTGTAAACCAAAAAGGCATTGGCTCAAATTAAAATCTGTTTCCCCCTCGATATTGTGAAGCCAGTTAATATGATTGTACGGCTGTTTGATACGTTTCCCTGTTTCAGGATCGTATAGCATCACTTTGCCCGCTCGAATTTGCTCTTTGTGGTCTATCTGCCAAAATATTGTTGCCCCCGTCCATTTCTTATTAATTCCTGTAATTAAATAATCTTGTACGGCTTTGTTGACCTCATCAATACTGAAAATTGATAATAGAAATTTTGTGAAATTGTCGTTAACGGATTTTTCAATAAATAAATGGTTCAATAATTCCAAACTGTGAAAACTTGGCTTTGGTTCGGGTTGAGGTTCTTTAATCTTTACCGTGTTAATTACTTCCAATTTCTCGGAATTAAAATATTTGCTTTCGCATCCAGCGAACGGAATCGTTTCTTTTTTCAAATACCATTCTGTTAACCAACAATCATTTTTATTGCGCTGCATTATTTGCGACTTCGGAATTATATTTATAACTCCATTCTCATCAACTCCCTTTATGGCTTTGGGGCTAATATCCTGAATTGATAGGAACGTAACCAAGTAGCATTTTTTGCCCTTTGGTGGTGCTTTGTGATAACCGCACTGGCTTTCACGGTCGCACCTTCCAAAGTCATCAGATAAACAGTTTCCTGTATTGGTGTCCACGTACTTAACAAACCGTTTTTTATGGCAAGCTGGGCAAGTAAATTTTTTACTGCCTTTGTCGAGCGTATATTTAAAGTTTTTCGTTTCCATATTAAAAGCTGTTTATATCTGCTTTTACATAGGCAACATTACCACCACTTTTGCGCTCCACTATTATTTTATGGTGGCGTAATCGTTTCATAAAATTACTTTTGTTCACGGGTCTAAAACCATCCTCTATACAAAACGGTCGGTACTGGTTGTAAAGTTCTTTTACCGTGGTATGTTCTTCGGGATCGGTTTCATATCCAAACTCATCAATAAACATTTTCACGCTATCGCTGTCTTTTTTATAGTCAAATAAAGCGTTTTCAATGGCTGTACATTTGCTGAATTTCTTCTGTACTAATAAGCGTTCAAGCCCCTGCAATATCCAGTTAAACACGCCTGAAAGTTCGCTGTCAATAATCTTTCGGGATAGTTCTTTATCCTGCTTATCTTCTGGTATAGTTACATCAAAACCAACAATCAAAAATCTTCTGAAAAAAGCATTTGTATGTTCTACGTCGTGCGGTAAAGTGTTACAATTAAATATCAGTTTGGCATATTCGTAAAGTGTGAAGGGATCGCCATAAGGTAGACGAGCTTCCACGGGTTCGCCTGACGCCATTTGTTTGAAAATATCGGATTGAAGTTTGCCGTTTATTTCGCTCGCATAATTCACTAATTTATTAGCAATCTTTGCCCTGTAATATCCGTTTTCATTCGTTAGGCTTTGTAGTGAAATATTAGTCACATTTTCAATACCTAATAAAGCGTTAACAATTTCAAACAATACACTTTTACCATTGGCGCCAGTTCCGTAAAGAATTAGCATTTTTTCAAGTTTTAAAACGCTTGGTCTTATAAAAATATATCCTAAATATTCCGCTAAGACTTTTTGTTTGTCAGGATCTGGCAATACCTCATCTAAAAACTTTAGAAATTGTGGTGCTTCCGCTTCGGGATCGAATTCAAATGGCAACTGGTGGGTAATAAAATCTTTCTGCCGAAATTCTCGCAATCCCCTATTTTTAGGGCTAATTTCAAACGTGCCATTTTGTAGATTAATCAGTACGCTTTTTTTATCGGCTTTGGGTGTTGGTAAATACCCATCACTCATAAACTGCTTATAAAGGTCATCTTTGAACGTGTGTATTTTTCCCTTGAATTTGTTAACGCCCATTTTCAAAGCTACTTTTCCTAAAAAGAATTGAAATTGCTCTTTGTCTATTTCAGTCCAGGAACTACCGTTGTACAAATAAATGAAACCGTGTTTTTTACATAACCCCCAGTCATTTGATTTAGCTATTTTTAGTAATTGTTCGACTACTAAAATCAAATAATGTGATTTGCCTACTTTATAAGATAAAAGCTTTTTATTAAGCTTTTGATATTCTTTTAGTTCATCTTCATTCTCTTTATTAAAGCTACCATCTTCACTAATTACAAAAGGCTTTAAGTCTTCTATTTGCTCTCTAATCTTTATTATGTCAGGATATGCCTGTAAAAGAAAATCTACTGGTTTAATGGTTTCCTGTAACTTGTTGAGAATATCGGTGCTATCTTTTTTCGGGATCTCGATTTTTTCAGCTTGGTTTTCTAAATCTGCCGAAATCTTACTTTTAAAATCCGTATCTTTAGCGTTAGAATTTTTACCACCTTCTAAGCTATGTTTGTTTGCTGCATCCATAGCTTATTTTTTTAGAGGTTTTAACGCTTCCAAAAGCTCGGAACGTTTATAGTATCTTCTATTTCCTGAAATGCCGTAGGCTGTTACTTTGCCCCGTTTCTGCCACGCCCAAAGCGTAGAGGGGTCAATTTGTAGAAACTGGCACGCTTGTTCACGGGTCATCAACTCATCATTGGCATCTTTAGCCAATAACGCATCTTTCAAAGCTTCGATTTGCTTTTTAACGCCCTCGCTTATAAGTTCAGATAACTTGCCGGGGCTGGTTTGTGTAAGAATTGTTTGATCCTCCATAATTGTAAGTGGTTTTTGTTCACTACAAATATGGTTCTGAATGTTTGGTACTATTGAGTAGTACCGTACTGGCTAAGTACTAATTTTGTTTTACATTTTTTCTGTCGGTAATTTGTCTAAAAATGATTGGTGTGGCTCAATACCTTTATTATTGCAGTACTCAATTATAAAAAGCATCTTATCTCGGTTGTGGTAAATATCCTTATCGCTTTTGTAACCTTGCAAAGTTGCTAAAATATACTTTTCGCCTTTTGGTAGATTAACCTCATCGGCTATTTCTCGCGCTCTGTACTTATCACTCTTTGTTCTGCCATTATCACTATAATATTTTTCCATTATACCTTTTGCAAATAACAATCCTGTTTTAAACCAAAGTGTATTTTTCTTTTCGGTTTTCGGTTGAGGTTCGTTTTTTAAATCTTTTTCATCCAGTCCGGCACGTTCTGCAAATTGATCTATTGCCGTTATCATTCCATTGTGTTTGCCAGCTTGAAATATTGATTTTTCCGTCCATATCATTGGCGTGCTGAACCCAAAGTTAAGAATGGTTCTGCCACTTTTATCTTTACGTTCGTACAGAATACGCTTTAATCGTTTTATTAGGTTCGCTTTTTTATTCTCATCATCCAGTTGGTCAATATCTATTTTTTCACGTTCAAGAAATTGCAAACCCTCCTTAAATCCGTCGCCATAAACTTTTATAAAGTCAGTTGGAGAAACTCCTTCTTTATTTATGTCAAGGGTGAAAATTTCATAAAATAAACGACTGTGGACTGCGAAAACATTATCAGGTAAAAAAGGGTAGGGATCTTCGCCTGCAGGAATCACTTTATTACCATCGCTATCTGAAACTGAAATACATGGAGGAAAGCCCGCTTTCATTCTTTTTTCTATCTTTTCAATTTCTCCAATAAAACTTAATCTCTTTATCTCTTTATTCATAATAATCTTATTATCAACAGTTTAACTTTTAAGCTATGCACCAAATGCACCAAATGCACCCTTAAACAAAACATTTTATTTTCAATTAAAATAATCATAGGCATCCAAAGCCAAATCTTTGTTGCTTTTCTTAATGTAGTTAAGGAATTGTTTTTCTGTACTATGGCCAGTAATGCCGATTAAATAGGTGGTAGGTACTTTTCCGTAATAGTTGGTGGCAAATGAACGCCTGCCAATATGCGAGCTAACAAGTTCCCATTTTTCAAAGGTTCCTATCTTCTTTCTGTAATCGTTTTTAGTTGGTGTTACTCCATCTGCTGCGATACATTCAATTTTCTTTCCCTTTGTGGGGTTGTTTATTTCGATAAGCTTACAAACCTCTTTAATATAGTCGTTATACTTTTGATGAGAAATTGAGCGGGGGAAATCTCCGTTTCTTTTATTAAGTACTTCCCGGGCTTCTTTAATAAGTGGGATTGTCATCAGCTTTTTTGTTTTTTGCTGTTTGAATTCTAAAAAATACTTACCATTTTCATTTCTAATCATTTCAGGATTGAAACGCATAAAATCAGAAACACGCTGGCCAGTATAGCAGGAAATTAAAAGCCAGTCCCGGGCATTGTTTAAATAGTCGCTTTTGAATACCTTGGTTTTGATACTTTCCAGTTCATCAGAATTTAAATAAATGTGGTTTACGCTTTCGCCTTTTAGCCTTAAATCTACAAGCTCCAAGCTTGTTTCTAAACCTATTTTTCTAGCATAAAAACAAATCGTCTTTATAACTGTAAATTCATTTTGCTGGGTATTTTTTGAATAATTTAGAGCAGTACAATATTCCGTAAAGTGTTTTTTAAAATTCTCATCAATCTTTTTTATTAGTAAGGTTTCATTTCTCGATTTTTTAAAGCCTGCTAACTTTTTTTGAATTACCTTAATACGTCTTTTTCTACTATCGCTTAAATCATATTGTTTTCTTTCAAGATAAAAATCAATAAAGCTTATTAGCTCTTGGGGTGTTTCGGGCCTTTCTTCTTTAGGGTTGTAATATTCCTTTAGCTTATTCTTTAACCATTCCTTATTCACGCTTTCAGAATTAGCTTTATTGAAGTGATCTAAAATATAATTACTCAATTCGTTAAGCTTGCTCTTAACTTCCATTTGGTAATTAGATAAATCTGGATCGTTTATTCTTTTACGTTCGTGGGTATTCTTCCAGTAATCTTTTGAAACTTGAATTTTCGATTTTCCGCCTATCTGAAAATCATTATCGTTTAGCCTAAATAGTAAACGAATATTTAAAAAGGCTTCGGGTTTTGTCGAACGATATAAAAAATTAATGGTAGCCATACATCTTATGTTTGATATTGTACGGTAAATGTACGGCTTAATCCAACTAACTACAATAAAAACAAATCTATTTTAATGTAATTTTATAAACAATCCCTTATCATTGTTGAAGTTATAAGTATATTTGTGTTAAATACAAGGGTTACGGTAAATTGTAATATTGAATGGTAGTGATTCTGGTGCAATCACTTATTAAAACCCTAACTATCTATTTATTAGACTGTTGGGGTTTATTGTTTTTGATAATTGTACGGTTTTTGTATTGTAGCAGATTTTAACGCCTTGAATTGAGTATAAAAAGTATTTTAAAATGTTTTGTTTTAGGGTGCATTTCGTGCATTCTGTGCATAGATAAGTAAAATGTAAAATAAAATGTTTTGTTTAAGCCTGCATTTGGTGCATCTCGTGCATAGATAAAAAATTAATTTATTGATTATAAGAGTATTATAAAAAAAAGACGGTCAAATAAATCAACGTCTTTTATCTTTTGTCCTTATTAGCTTGTGCCAGTTCATTCTCCTAAAGCGAAAAATAAAGGAAATCCATTTTCTATACTATCGGCTTTGCTTTCAATAAGTGATAATAAATTTTCTTTATCCTTCTGTGTGAACTCTTTATGACCTCTTTTATAAGCTGCAAAAAACTTACTGCCACTATAACTATCAATTATTTTTCTGTAATCACTAAAGGGCAAATCATTCTCTTTGATAAACTCAATTAGTTGGGCTGTCCTTGTTATTTTAATTTTCATAGCTAAGTTCTTTTAAATTGGTTTCGTTTTCGATTGTTACTACCACGTGGTTTTTGTGTGTGATGTCGCCCTCTAATTGGGTGCGCTGAAGCTTTGGCGTTATAAAATCTAATAATTTTATCATACTATCAATACGTTCTTTTGGTTCAAGCTTATCAAAGTCAGCTTGAATTTTATCTTTATTCTCATCAATGAAGGTGCTTATAAAATCCCTCATTTCGCCCGTGGCTCGGTTCTCACTACCTTTTAGACGTCCGCCACCCTTATTACCTTGGGCAAATTTGCCGTTTTCATTTCGTTCCATATCTTTTTGTTTTATCGGTTTGATACCGTTTGTTTATCGGTTTAATTTATTTTTATAAAAAAGCAGGGGGAGCTAATTGGAAAGCATCCCGCCTGCTTACCTTGGGCAAATGATAACCAAGGCTATTTTTTCTTTCCTGCCTCCTTTAGCATTTGCAAACATCCCGAGGGGTTAAAGATAATAGGGGTTCTTCCTATTCCTTTTTCTCGTGTTAGTACATTATAATCTAAGAAATCAAACAAATAAGCATCACGACCTTGACTTACTAAGCCAGCTTCTTTCAGCTTGTCCGTTAGCTCCAATAAGTCCCGTATCAATTTAACTGCTTGCTTTTTTTCTGGTGTGTCAGCGTAATGATGGTGCTTGGTTATTGCTGGCTGTTGGTGATCAGATATTGAAATAAAATTACCTTTTTTAAACTCGAAATTGTAAGCCTTCCAATTACTTACCTTGTAAGCGGCATAAGCTGCGGAGGGGTCGATTCCCAAAGCATCCAAATTAAACTTGTCATCAGCTTTAGGAAATTGATAACGGCTTTCCAATTCCTTTTTGATAACCTGCGTGCCATCGGTCGGTAATTTCTGAATCTGTTCAAGGCTTAAGTCTCCCAGCGTTTCTGTGGTTTGCTTATAAAAGTCATTCAGTAACTTTTCAGATTGCTTCATCTTCTTTTTTTCTTGAACGACTGCCGCTTTATCTACATAGATCAATTCTCCTTTTGTGTTTTTTGTGTCCGTTATCGGCTCTTTTTTTACTTCTGTCATAATTTAAAATTTACTTGTTAATATTAATTTTTATTGGTTTCTAAATATAAATCTGCTAAATCCGCCCCGCATTCCAGTTCTGTATTTTCTAATAAATCACTGGTCTGTATTTTGAAACGATTTTCTTTGGCTTCGGTTGCTATTTTCTGCCAGTTCTCAAACTCTCCCTTGTCAGGATATAAAACTATTTGTCTATTCTTTATAGGCTTCAATTTGTCAAGCTTTAAACCGTGCTTTGCACCTGTGGCAAGCCAAATATATTCTGGTAAAATAATACTCATTATAATTGCCGTTTTTTCGCTTTCAACTATGGCAATCGGTTGGTAGTTGCTTTCATTAATTCGGTGTAAACCAAAAAGGCATTGGCTCAAATTAAAATCTGTTTCCCCCTCGATATTGTGAAGCCAGTTAATATGATTGTACGGCTGTTTGATACGTTTCCCTGTTTCAGGATCGTATAGCATCACTTTGCCCGCTCGAATTTGCTCTTTGTGGTCTATCTGCCAAAATATTGTTGCCCCCGTCCATTTCTTATTAATTCCTGTAATTAAATAATCTTGTACGGCTTTGTTGACCTCATCAATACTGAAAATTGATAATAGAAATTTTGTGAAATTGTCGTTAACGGATTTTTCAATAAATAAATGGTTCAATAATTCCAAACTGTGAAAACTTGGCTTTGGTTCGGGTTGAGGTTCTTTAATCTTTACCGTGTTAATTACTTCCAATTTCTCGGAATTAAAATATTTGCTTTCGCATCCAGCGAACGGAATCGTTTCTTTTTTCAAATACCATTCTGTTAACCAACAATCATTTTTATTGCGCTGCATTATTTGCGACTTCGGAATTATATTTATAACTCCATTCTCATCAACTCCCTTTATGGCTTTGGGGCTAATATCCTGAATTGATAGGAACGTAACCAAGTAGCATTTTTTGCCCTTTGGTGGTGCTTTGTGATAACCGCACTGGCTTTCACGGTCGCACCTTCCAAAGTCATCAGATAAACAGTTTCCTGTATTGGTGTCCACGTACTTAACAAACCGTTTTTTATGGCAAGCTGGGCAAGTAAATTTTTTACTGCCTTTGTCGAGCGTATATTTAAAGTTTTTCGTTTCCATATTAAAAGCTGTTTATATCTGCTTTTACATAGGCAACATTACCACCACTTTTGCGCTCCACTATTATTTTATGGTGGCGTAATCGTTTCATAAAATTACTTTTGTTCACGGGTCTAAAACCATCCTCTATACAAAACGGTCGGTACTGGTTGTAAAGTTCTTTTACCGTGGTATGTTCTTCGGGATCGGTTTCATATCCAAACTCATCAATAAACATTTTCACGCTATCGCTGTCTTTTTTATAGTCAAATAAAGCGTTTTCAATGGCTGTACATTTGCTGAATTTCTTCTGTACTAATAAGCGTTCAAGCCCCTGCAATATCCAGTTAAACACGCCTGAAAGTTCGCTGTCAATAATCTTTCGGGATAGTTCTTTATCCTGCTTATCTTCTGGTATAGTTACATCAAAACCAACAATCAAAAATCTTCTGAAAAAAGCATTTGTATGTTCTACGTCGTGCGGTAAAGTGTTACAATTAAATATCAGTTTGGCATATTCGTAAAGTGTGAAGGGATCGCCATAAGGTAGACGAGCTTCCACGGGTTCGCCTGACGCCATTTGTTTGAAAATATCGGATTGAAGTTTGCCGTTTATTTCGCTCGCATAATTCACTAATTTATTAGCAATCTTTGCCCTGTAATATCCGTTTTCATTCGTTAGGCTTTGTAGTGAAATATTAGTCACATTTTCAATACCTAATAAAGCGTTAACAATTTCAAACAATACACTTTTACCATTGGCGCCAGTTCCGTAAAGAATTAGCATTTTTTCAAGTTTTAAAACGCTTGGTCTTATAAAAATATATCCTAAATATTCCGCTAAGACTTTTTGTTTGTCAGGATCTGGCAATACCTCATCTAAAAACTTTAGAAATTGTGGTGCTTCCGCTTCGGGATCGAATTCAAATGGCAACTGGTGGGTAATAAAATCTTTCTGCCGAAATTCTCGCAATCCCCTATTTTTAGGGCTAATTTCAAACGTGCCATTTTGTAGATTAATCAGTACGCTTTTTTTATCGGCTTTGGGTGTTGGTAAATACCCATCACTCATAAACTGCTTATAAAGGTCATCTTTGAACGTGTGTATTTTTCCCTTGAATTTGTTAACGCCCATTTTCAAAGCTACTTTTCCTAAAAAGAATTGAAATTGCTCTTTGTCTATTTCAGTCCAGGAACTACCGTTGTACAAATAAATGAAACCGTGTTTTTTACATAACCCCCAGTCATTTGATTTAGCTATTTTTAGTAATTGTTCGACTACTAAAATCAAATAATGTGATTTGCCTACTTTATAAGATAAAAGCTTTTTATTAAGCTTTTGATATTCTTTTAGTTCATCTTCATTCTCTTTATTAAAGCTACCATCTTCACTAATTACAAAAGGCTTTAAGTCTTCTATTTGCTCTCTAATCTTTATTATGTCAGGATATGCCTGTAAAAGAAAATCTACTGGTTTAATGGTTTCCTGTAACTTGTTGAGAATATCGGTGCTATCTTTTTTCGGGATCTCGATTTTTTCAGCTTGGTTTTCTAAATCTGCCGAAATCTTACTTTTAAAATCCGTATCTTTAGCGTTAGAATTTTTACCACCTTCTAAGCTATGTTTGTTTGCTGCATCCATAGCTTATTTTTTTAGAGGTTTTAACGCTTCCAAAAGCTCGGAACGTTTATAGTATCTTCTATTTCCTGAAATGCCGTAGGCTGTTACTTTGCCCCGTTTCTGCCACGCCCAAAGCGTAGAGGGGTCAATTTGTAGAAACTGGCACGCTTGTTCACGGGTCATCAACTCATCATTGGCATCTTTAGCCAATAACGCATCTTTCAAAGCTTCGATTTGCTTTTTAACGCCCTCGCTTATAAGTTCAGATAACTTGCCGGGGCTGGTTTGTGTAAGAATTGTTTGATCCTCCATAATTGTAAGTGGTTTTTGTTCACTACAAATATGGTTCTGAATGTTTGGTACTATTGAGTAGTACCGTACTGGCTAAGTACTAATTTTGTTTTACATTTTTTCTGTCGGTAATTTGTCTAAAAATGATTGGTGTGGCTCAATACCTTTATTATTGCAGTACTCAATTATAAAAAGCATCTTATCTCGGTTGTGGTAAATATCCTTATCGCTTTTGTAACCTTGCAAAGTTGCTAAAATATACTTTTCGCCTTTTGGTAGATTAACCTCATCGGCTATTTCTCGCGCTCTGTACTTATCACTCTTTGTTCTGCCATTATCACTATAATATTTTTCCATTATACCTTTTGCAAATAACAATCCTGTTTTAAACCAAAGTGTATTTTTCTTTTCGGTTTTCGGTTGAGGTTCGTTTTTTAAATCTTTTTCATCCAGTCCGGCACGTTCTGCAAATTGATCTATTGCCGTTATCATTCCATTGTGTTTGCCAGCTTGAAATATTGATTTTTCCGTCCATATCATTGGCGTGCTGAACCCAAAGTTAAGAATGGTTCTGCCACTTTTATCTTTACGTTCGTACAGAATACGCTTTAATCGTTTTATTAGGTTCGCTTTTTTATTCTCATCATCCAGTTGGTCAATATCTATTTTTTCACGTTCAAGAAATTGCAAACCCTCCTTAAATCCGTCGCCATAAACTTTTATAAAGTCAGTTGGAGAAACTCCTTCTTTATTTATGTCAAGGGTGAAAATTTCATAAAATAAACGACTGTGGACTGCGAAAACATTATCAGGTAAAAAAGGGTAGGGATCTTCGCCTGCAGGAATCACTTTATTACCATCGCTATCTGAAACTGAAATACATGGAGGAAAGCCCGCTTTCATTCTTTTTTCTATCTTTTCAATTTCTCCAATAAAACTTAATCTCTTTATCTCTTTATTCATAATAATCTTATTATCAACAGTTTAACTTTTAAGCTATGCACCAAATGCACCAAATGCACCCTTAAACAAAACATTTTATTTTCAATTAAAATAATCATAGGCATCCAAAGCCAAATCTTTGTTGCTTTTCTTAATGTAGTTAAGGAATTGTTTTTCTGTACTATGGCCAGTAATGCCGATTAAATAGGTGGTAGGTACTTTTCCGTAATAGTTGGTGGCAAATGAACGCCTGCCAATATGCGAGCTAACAAGTTCCCATTTTTCAAAGGTTCCTATCTTCTTTCTGTAATCGTTTTTAGTTGGTGTTACTCCATCTGCTGCGATACATTCAATTTTCTTTCCCTTTGTGGGGTTGTTTATTTCGATAAGCTTACAAACCTCTTTAATATAGTCGTTATACTTTTGATGAGAAATTGAGCGGGGGAAATCTCCGTTTCTTTTATTAAGTACTTCCCGGGCTTCTTTAATAAGTGGGATTGTCATCAGCTTTTTTGTTTTTTGCTGTTTGAATTCTAAAAAATACTTACCATTTTCATTTCTAATCATTTCAGGATTGAAACGCATAAAATCAGAAACACGCTGGCCAGTATAGCAGGAAATTAAAAGCCAGTCCCGGGCATTGTTTAAATAGTCGCTTTTGAATACCTTGGTTTTGATACTTTCCAGTTCATCAGAATTTAAATAAATGTGGTTTACGCTTTCGCCTTTTAGCCTTAAATCTACAAGCTCCAAGCTTGTTTCTAAACCTATTTTTCTAGCATAAAAACAAATCGTCTTTATAACTGTAAATTCATTTTGCTGGGTATTTTTTGAATAATTTAGAGCAGTACAATATTCCGTAAAGTGTTTTTTAAAATTCTCATCAATCTTTTTTATTAGTAAGGTTTCATTTCTCGATTTTTTAAAGCCTGCTAACTTTTTTTGAATTACCTTAATACGTCTTTTTCTACTATCGCTTAAATCATATTGTTTTCTTTCAAGATAAAAATCAATAAAGCTTATTAGCTCTTGGGGTGTTTCGGGCCTTTCTTCTTTAGGGTTGTAATATTCCTTTAGCTTATTCTTTAACCATTCCTTATTCACGCTTTCAGAATTAGCTTTATTGAAGTGATCTAAAATATAATTACTCAATTCGTTAAGCTTGCTCTTAACTTCCATTTGGTAATTAGATAAATCTGGATCGTTTATTCTTTTACGTTCGTGGGTATTCTTCCAGTAATCTTTTGAAACTTGAATTTTCGATTTTCCGCCTATCTGAAAATCATTATCGTTTAGCCTAAATAGTAAACGAATATTTAAAAAGGCTTCGGGTTTTGTCGAACGATATAAAAAATTAATGGTAGCCATACATCTTATGTTTGATATTGTACGGTAAATGTACGGCTTAATCCAACTAACTACAATAAAAACAAATCTATTTTAATGTAATTTTATAAACAATCCCTTATCATTGTTGAAGTTATAAGTATATTTGTGTTAAATACAAGGGTTACGGTAAATTGTAATATTGAATGGTAGTGATTCTGGTGCAATCACTTATTAAATTCAAAACCCCTTGTTTTCAAGGGGTTTTTTGCTTTTTGAAGGTTTTCTAAATCTGAAACGTGATGCAATTGAATCAAGTGCGAAATTGGGTGTTCGTCTAGAATAAGAAGTAACTTGGATCAAACAATATTTATGGGGAGCTGGAAAATTATGCATACAATTTAGTGAGTCTATAGAGGAAGAACTTCACATCCCTGACACCTCTAAACAAAGCTCTGAATTCTTTTATTTTGGCATTAAAAGACTCTGCTGAAGCGTTGGTACTTCTGTTATTAAAATAGTTTAGTATTGCCTCGTAGTGCATTTGTATAGACCTGGCAATTGTGTTGAATGACTTAAATCCAGAGTTTTCGACTTTGTTATACCAATGTGCCAATTTTAGCCTTGCTATATCCTTATTTGTGTTGCTTTCAAAAACATAGCTTAGCCCTTGAGAGAGGCTGTATGCCTTTTCAATAGTTGGATATAGGTGAAATAGTATTTTAGCCCTTTCTATTTGTTTTGCTGTCCATTTGGTCTTGCATTTAAACAATAGATATCGCCCTCTGGCGAGCAGCTGCCTGTGTGTATCCCCATTACCGAGAAGCTCTGGTTTATACGTTTTTTCATTTTTCTTGGCTTCTTCAATAGCTTTGTTTTCTACTTCTATAATTTCCCACCTCAAGCGGATACGTTCTTCTTGAACTGCTTCTGATGCCAGTTTTTGAACATGGAACCTATCTGTAACTATTTCGGTTTTTGGGAAACATTTTTTAGCGATCAAATTCATGCTCCCAGCCATATCCACGGTGACTTCTTTTACCATATTGCGTCTTTCTACAGAGATTTTTTTAAGTACCTCAATGACATCATCCGCTTTAGTTCCTTTGACAATGGCTACTATACTACCTTTCTTTCCCTTAGCTGCTTTGTTTGTTAGAATCGTGTAAAGCTCCCCGTTGGATAAAGAAGTTTCATCTAGGCTTAAGTATTTGCCCAAGTTTTTTCCATAGAGAAGCCAATCTTGTGAATGCTCCTTTTGACTCCAATCTTTATAGTCACTAAGATGATTTTTGTAGTGGTACTGAAGCGTTTTGCCATTGGTATTATAATAGTCACCAAATCGTTTGGCACTTACGGGATGGGTATCAAGCGATACCTTTTAAAAAAGAGGCAAACTCGTTGGTTATCCGAGTGCCTTTAGCTATTAAATTCCAATCTCTTTTCACTATCTTTCCTGTAGCGACTAGGGTCCAACGCCTACGTTTTATATGGAGCAATACAGATTTGCCTCTTAGGGGAAAGTCCTCCACTGTTATTTCTGGCAAGAAACCTTTAGATTGTGCTATTTCTGATTGATGTTCTTTGG
>JGI1221J11331_1000114_pt1 | contig 23946 bp, 28 predicted proteins | sample LakVidmifraction_4_FD_11331 | JGI IMG/M metagenome (IMG submission 11331) | reverse complement strand
AAGGCTAAGGGCAGAGTTGCTGAATTAGACGCATACCGCCATAGTCTGAAAGCTATTATGATGACCAAATCAGATGAAACAACTATTAGTGGACAAGAGAAATCAGCCTACGCAAGCCACGAATACCAAAACCTGTGCAAAGCTATTGGTGAGGCTACAGAAGCCGCTGAGACGCTTAAATGGCGGCTGGAATCGGCAAAAATGCGGTTTGAAGCGTACAGAACGCAAGAAGCAAACAATAGAAACATTGAAAGATTGACAAAATGACAAAGGCACAACGTGAACAGTACGCAAAGATTGCGGAACTAGGCTGTAGTTTGTGCAGACATTTGGAATATGGGGAAACCCCAAGCCACATTCACCACATCCGCAGACTTGGCATGAAACGTATAAACGCACCAGTAATTCCGCTATGCCCAGAGCATCACACGGGTAATAGTGGCGTACATGGTTTAGGCAAGAAAGCGTTTTCAGAGCGTTATGGCGTAACTGAAGAAGATTTATTAGCCCAAACAGAGGCGCTACTATGTTATTAAAAAACATTTACAAGATTTAAGTCTTTTGTTAAAATCAGCAAATGAAATGGACAAACGAACAAATACAATTTTTAACTGAAAATTACCCTAAATACGGTAAAGTTTGGTGCTGTGAGGTTATGAGTTTAAAAGAAAGCCAAATAAGAACAAAAGCATCAACACTTAAACTTCAGGCAAGAGGCGTAAGCATTGCTTGGCAAGAAAAACAAAAACAACACTCTAAAAAAATGACAGGAAAAATTAGACCTGAACATTCTGTTTTTATGAAAAATTTTAGGGTTACAAATTTATGCGTTATGACTGAAGATGGAAAAAAAAGCCTTTCTGAAAAAGTTAAAGCAAGGTTTGTAGAGAAAGGACACCCAAAAGGAGCTTTGGGCATGAAACATACTGAAGCGACCAAAAAAATATTATCTGAAAAATCAAAACAAATGTGGCAATCTATGAGCGAAGAACAATTAGATGCTTATTCTAAACGTGCGTCAATTAATGGTAGTAAACAAACAATGAACAGAGCTAACGCATCGTGGAAAGCAGCGTGGCGTGAAATAGGTGGTTACAAAAAATACTATCGGTCAAGGTGGGAAGCAAATTATGCTAGATATTTAGAATGGATGAGAACGCAAGGATTGATTGCAGGGTGGCTACATGAACCTGATACGTTTTGGTTTAAAGGTATCAAGCGTGGTTGCATGAGTTACTTACCAGACTTTAAGGTTAAAGAAATTGACGGAACAGAAACCTACCATGAAGTCAAAGGATGGATGGACGATAGAAGCAAAACCAAAATTAAACGCATGGCTAAATATCACCCTAACGTAACTTTAGTGTTAGTAGATACAAAAGAATATAAAGCATTAGAAAAACAATATCAAAATACAATCGAAGGTTGGGAATAAGACGCTGGGGTCTATGATAATGACGAGCAATTTGATAAAATACAGGTAGCCCGTGGCAAAATTAAGCCCAAAGGCGGCTGTACTGTCGTTATTTACACAGAGGAATAAGCATGGATTACCCAGCGACATTTGTTGCCACATTGCTGCATAGCGCAACAAACGCACATTTTATGCACCTACAGACAGACAGTTACGCTAAACACAAGGCGCTACAAAAGTATTATGAGCAAATAGTAGACTTGGCTGACACATACGCTGAAGTCTATCAAGGGTGCTATGAAGTGATTAAGGCTTATCCAAGCGACTTCCCATTAGCCAAAGACCCATTAAAATACATTACGGCTATGAAAGACTTTGTTGAAGACATTCGTATAGAATTGCCTAGTGAATCACAATTACAAAACATTGTTGATGAGATTTGTAGTTTAATTGATTCAACCCTTTACAAACTTAAACATCTCAAATAGGTCAATCATGGATGACGCAAGAAAGTTAGCTCAAATGCTTGAAGGTCAGCAACGTCTGAAGTTTATGCAACAAATGGGTATGCAAGCACAACAAATGTCTCCTATGGAACAAATGATTCAACAGAACATGGGCGCAATGACGCAATTAGACCAAATGGGCGCACAACAAGCAATTGGTGGAATGGCACAAGGCAATCCCAACATGATGACTTCACAGATGGGCAGAGAATCGTCCGCCGGTATGGGTCAAATGACACCTGATCAGATGCAAGCAGCACAACCAATGGTGCGTCAACCACAAGCAAACCCTAATATGCCTATGCAGCGTGGAATCAGCGCTAATATGCCAATCAAAAAGCCAATGTACTGATATGAGCAAAGTTGGACTTTACGCCAATATTCTTGCCAAACAAAAACGTATCAAAGCCGGAAGCGGCGAAAAGATGCGTAAAGTAGGCAGCTAAGGCGCACCTACAGCTAAAGACTTTAAAGAAGCAGCTAAGACAGCCAAACAACCAAATAGCAAAGACTGATAGAAATAAACTATAATTAACGTATCTTAAATCTACGACAATTGAGAAAGATATGATTAACAGTAAAGTAAAGAAAACTGCTGATGGTAGAGTAATACCGCCCAATGCTGGTAAGGGTAGAGTCAAGGGAACGCCCAACAAGTCTACAGCGAAGGCTAGAGAAGCCATTGCTACATTTGTAGATGGAAACGCAGAACGTCTCCAAGAGTGGTTAGAAGCCATTGCTGTGGATGAACGATATGGTCCAAAAACAGCGTTTGATTGTTTCATGGCTGTTGCTGAATACCATGTGCCTAAGTTAGCAAGACAAGAACACGTTGGTGCTGACAACGGACCTATCGAACTGGTGGTTAAGTGGCAAAACGAGAAGTAACGCTTCCGTATGACCCACGCAGTCCCTTTATGCCGTTCCACAACCGTTCACAAAGGTGGGCGTGTTTAGTCGCGCATAGACGGGCAGGAAAGACTGTAGCGGCTATTAACGACATCATTCGTGCAGCAATTATGAGCAAAAGCCAATATCCTCTGTTTGGTTACATTGCCCCGTACCGCAGCCAAGCTAAGTCTGTGGTTTGGGATTACCTTAAGCACTTTGCTGCGCCACTAGTCAAATCATCTAATGAATCGGATTTGATGGTTGAGCTAATCAACGGTGCAAAGATACGTCTATTTGGTGCTGACAATGCTGACGCTATGCGAGGGCTAGGCTTTGATGGTGTTTACCTCGATGAGTATGGTGACTTCAAGCCCTCAGTATGGGGTAACGTCATTCGTGCAACATTATCTGACAAACAAGGTTGGGCAGTCTTTGGTGGTACTCCAAAGGGCAAGAACCAGTTTTGGAGCATCTATGAGACTGCTAACAGGTCTAAGGGTGAATGGTTTGTCTTAAAGCTACCAGCATCACAATCAGGACTATTGCTAGACAGCGAACTTAAAGCTGCTGCTGCACAAATTTCTGATGACCAATACCAACAAGAGTATGAATGCTCGTTCGATGCAGCCCTATTGGGAGCGTATTGGGGCAATGAGTTACGTGATGCAGAGCTAGAAGGCAGGATTACATCTGTACCGCATGACCGTAATGTTCCAGTACACACTAGTTGGGACTTAGGTAGACGAGACGATACGGCTATTTGGTGGTATCAAGTAATCCGAGGTGAAGTACATATAATCGACTATTTTGCTATTTCTGGTGCTAATATTGCAGAAATTGCACAAGTTTTGTTAAATAAACCATATAAATACGGTATTCATCATTTGCCACACGATGCGAAAGCAAAGACATTGGCAAGTGAAAGAAGCGTAATTGAGCAATTAGCAGACTTTTTAGGCATTGGAAACATGACAATTGTCCCTAATCTGAGTGTTCAAGATGGTATTCAAGCCGTTCGTATGGCTTTGCCTTATTGCTACTTTGATGCCGAAAAGTGTTATGAAGGTGTTGAAGCACTTAAACAATATCAGCGTGAGTATGACGAGGATAAGAAAGCGTTTAGAGCTTCACCAAGGCACGATTGGACATCACATCCGGCTGATGCGTTCAGAATGATGGCAATCGCCTACAGAGACGAACCTAAAGTTAAGCCAGCAGACATTGTTAAACCTCTGATGGTTGGACCAGATAACCAAGTTTCATTAAACGATATGTGGGCAACCCATCAACCATCTAGGAGTAAACGAATATGAGTGGCGTATCAAGAGATTATAGTTATCCATACGAGACAGTTGCAGCCAGTCAAACAGCGCAAATGTTAGGCGGTTTAGGTGCAGCAGGTGATTACTTGCATCGAATCATTGTTACGGTCAACACAACGGCTACAAGTACCGTTACGTTGGTTGATGGTGTGACTTCTATTGCACTAATGCCAGCTTCAACACCTGCGGGTGTCTATAGCATTGACGTTAATGCTGCGTCGAAAACTACAGGTTGGAAAGTTACGACAGGCGCAGGGGTTACTGCTATTGCTGTTGGCATCTTTTCGTAAACGGGCGTTATCATGGACGAATTAACAAGTGTGCAAAAGTGGTTAAACACGGTTGGGCAGTATGACAACGAGTTTAAGAAGTGGGAGGCAAGAGCGCAAAAGATTGTTAAGCGTTATCGTGACGACAACCGCAGTCAGAATACAAACGAAACAGCTAAATTTAACATTCTGTGGTCTAACATACAGACGTTAATCCCTGCTGTGTACGCCAGGTTGCCAAAAGCTGCTGTTTCACGCAGGTTTGGGGATAATGACCCAATTGGGCGTGTTGCATCCATGCTTATTAGTCGTGCTATTGACTATGAGATTGAGCAATACACAGACTTTCGGTCAACAATGCGTCATGCCGTAGAAGATAGGTTTTTAGGTGGGCGTGGCGTCGGTTGGGTACGCTATGAACCGCACGTTAAAGACCAAGACATTCCCGAAGATGGTTTGCAGATTACCGAAGATGTAGATGACGGTAACGATGCACCCAAAGGAATGGAGTCTGGTGATGCTGGCATGGAAGAAACTCCAGAAGAAATTGAATACGAGTGTGCGCCTACCGATTATGTTCATTGGAAAGACTTTGGACACTCAGTTGCGCGAACATGGGACGAAGTAACTTGCGTATGGCGTTGGGTATACATGACCCGTGAAGCGCTTATTGAGCGTTTTGGCCAAGAAAAGGGCAACGACATACCTTTGGACGCAGGTGTTCAGACCCTTAAGCAATATGGACAAAGCTCTAAAGACTTCACAAGAGCAAAGATTTGCGAGCTGTGGGACATCGAGACTGAAAAGGTTTATTGGTTTAGTAAATCTATGCCTGTCATCATTGACGAACGTGATGACCCATTAGGTTTGCAAGGGTTCTTCCCATGCGCCAAGCCTTTGTACGCAACAATGACTTCAGACACACTTATCCCTGTGCCTGATTTTGTACTGTATCAAGACCAAGCGCAAGAACTAGACATCCTGAGTGACCGTATTGACGGTTTAGTCAAAGCTCTGCGTATTCGTGGTGTCTATGATGCTAGTCAGCCCGCATTGCAGCGTTTGTTAACTGAAGGCGATAACAATACGCTTATTCCTGTTGATAAGTGGTTAGCATTCGGTGAAAAAGGTGGCTTAAAAGGCTCAATTGACATTCTTCCCATTGATGACATTGCTAACGCATTGCTTAACTGCTATCGGGCTAGAAGTGAAATCAAAGGGCAAATCTACGAACTGACGGGCATTTCGGACATTGTTCGTGGTCAAACCGCAGCATCTGAGACAGCGACAGCGCAGCAGATTAAAGGTCAATACGCCAACCTACGCTTACGCAGTATGCAAGAGGACGTAGCTATCTTTGCATCGCAACTTATCAGACTCAAAGCACAGGTAATTTGCACTAAGTTTCAGCCAGCAACAATCCTTCAGTATGCAGCGGCTACTCAATTGTCTGAGCAAGACCAAGCGTTAGTGCCTGAAGCGCTTATGTTGTTGCAAGACAATCCTTTGCGCAACTTTAGGATTGAGGTCGATGCTGACAGCCTGGTGCAATTGGATGAGACAGAGCGCAAGCGTGAAAGAACAGAGTTCTTAGGCGCTATGGGTGGTTTCCTAGCTCAAGCCTTGCCAGTTGGCCAGCAAGTGCCGCAGCTTACGCCTATGCTTGTTGAATTGCTTAAGTACGGTGTTAGTGCGTACAAGCAAGCTGAGTCTGTAGAAGGCGCTATTGACGCAGCTATGGAAGAAATGAAGCAAGCTAGTCAACAGCCCAAAGAACCTCCTCCTCCTTCACTGGACGAAATTAAGGCACAAGCGGAGCAGATGAAGATGCAAGCAGAGCTAGAGCTAGAGAACAAGCGTTTAGCGTTGGATGAGAGCAAACTTAGCTTTGAAGCGCAGATGCAACAAAGTGAAAACGAAACAAAGATTATGGTTGCTCGCATCTCAGCGAACCCCGGCATCGATGTCCCCATGCTTGAACAACAACGAACCGCTACCGAACAAATCTCTAGTAGCTTAGGTGGCGGCATACAAAACACGATGCAACAAGTCGATCAAGTACGTCAAAGCATCGAAATGCTTGCCCAGATGCAGGGTCAGACTATGCAGCAGCTTAACACTCTGATTTCCGTGATGAGCGCACCTAAGCGCATTATTCGTGGTGCAGATGGTAAAGCCGCAGGGGTGGAGATTGTTCAATAATGCTTGAATACTCAAACGGCACTCGTCATGCACAAAACGAGGGTTTAATTACTTATGCTGGTATAGGCTGCGTGTTTAACTTGTATTCAGGCATACAACCGGCTAATGCAAACACAGCGATTACTACACAAGTGTTGTTGGTCAGTATGCCTATAGCCGGTGTGTTTGGCACAGATGTAAACGGTACATTGACGCTTGGTGCGGTAAGCCCTTCTAACGCAGGAAGTAGTGGCACAGCAAGTTTCTTCAGAATTATTAAGGTTGGTAGCGATGTGGTTATGGACGGTTCGGTAGGCTTATCTGCTGCTGACCTAATACTTAATAGCGTAGACATCGTTAGTGGCCAACAAGTAAGCATTACATCAGGCATTATTATCAGGAACAATCAATAATGGCTATTATTGTCAAACACACAAAAGTTAGCGCTGTTGTTGATAGTGCTGACACAAGTTTAGTGCGCCCTAGTGATTGGAACTCAGACCACACGCTTACAGGCTTTGGTACTTCTGCTGCATTAGACGCAGGTGTAGCCGGTGGAGTTGCTACGCTAGACGGTGGCGGTACAGTTCCACTTAGTCAGATTCCCGCATCAATACAAGGTTCATTGAGCTATGAAGGCACATGGAACGCATCAACAAATACGCCAACCCTAGCTTCTGGTGTCGGCACAAAAGGTTATTACTATATTGTCAGCGTTGCAGGTTCTACCAATCTTGATGGCATCACAAGCTGGAACATTGGTGACATGGCTGTTTATAGCGGCACAGCATGGCAAAAGATAGATAACACAGACGCTGTAACCTCAGTTAACGGCTTTACAGGGAGTGTCGTATTAACAACTACTGACGTAGCTGAAGGTACAAAACTCTATTACACGGATGTTCGTGCAAGAGCGTCTAATAGTGCAGGAACGGGCATCACATACGACAGCGTAACGGGTGTCATTACTAACGCAGCACCAGACCAAACAGTAGCTTTGACAGCCGGAACAGGCATCAGCACTAGCGGCACATACCCTAATTTCACAATTACTAATACCGCACCATCGAGCGGTGGCACAGTTACTTCAGTTAAAGCGACAGCGCCAGTTGTTTCTACTGGTGGCACAACGCCTGTTATTTCAATGGCTGCGGCTAGATCAGTGGTAAATGGATACTTAACAAGCACCGATTGGAATACCTTTAACAATAAAACATCAAACACAGGGACTGTTACTAGCGTTGCCACAAGCGTCCCATCGTTTCTAAGTGTATCTGGCTCACCAATAACGACTACAGGCACATTAGCCATTAGTTACAGCGGTACAGCGTTACCAATAGCCAATGGCGGTACAGGATTATCAACAGTAGGTACAGCAGGACAAGTGTTAACTAGCAATGGCACTACCTTGTCTTATGAAACAACTACAACAGGTACAGTTACAAGCGTGTCTGCAACAGTTCCATCTGTATTTAGCGTGTCTGGTAGCCCAATTACTACAAACGGCACTCTAGCTTTAACGTATAGCGGCGTTGCCCTACCTGTAGCTAACGGTGGCACAGGTGTCACGGCTGTAGGCACTAGCGGTAACGTGTTGACCTCAAATGGCACTATATGGGTAAGCCAGGCACCAGTAGGCAGCAACATCACAGCGCAAGGCTTGTATGAAAACGCTGCAATTATTGCTGCTAACTACACTATTGGTACGGGCAACAATGCCATCAGCGCAGGACCAATAACCATTAACTCTGGCGTAACGGTTACTGTACCGTCGGGCAGTACTTGGGTTGTCGTATGACCGCAGTTTTTCAGCTTAATGCGTTTCAGCCTAATGCGTTCCAAACGCTTGTTATTACTGGCGTTTTAAGTGTTACAGATGAAAACGATACAGGAGCATTTGTTGGTGTTGTCCAACAAGCACCTATAGTTAACATAGATACGCACGATGGCGGTCCAAAGCCTAAGAAATTATCTGAGAAACTAAGAAAAGAAGCCGAAAAGAAGCAACAACAACGTGATTTCCTTATCGACATTTACGAGCGTGTCGTAGAAGGCAAGCAAGATGCACCTATCATTGAAGAAATAGTTTTTGACTATGAAAAGGTTGATACAATAAGTAATCTTAAATCAATAGACTTTGACGCTTTGTTGAAAGACCTAGTTAAAGTACAACAGATTTACGATGCTTACATTGAACTTGACGATGAGGAAGTGCTGGTGTTTTTATGAGAAAAACCTACGTTTATGTTGATGGCAAACTCGTAGAGAAAGGTTCTGACGAGCATTTAGATAAGGTTTACGGACCTTTCGTAATGAATGACATTCAGCCCTATCAATCCATGATTGACGGTCGGATGATTACAAGTCGTTCCGTACATAAAGAACATTTGCTTGCCAACGGATGTATTGAGGTTGGTAACGAAAAAATGGAAACTCGCATTCCCGTAACCAAAAGCGACAGAAAAGAGGTGCTTAGGCATCAATTATCTAATATGTCGCACAAAGAAGCAAACCAGATTTTGACGCAAATTCGCCGGAAATTTACTTAAAGAGGGGTAAAAATGGACGCTGAAAATAAGCCAGAGCAGCTAGATAGACGAGAGTTATTAGCTCAACAGTTTGATGATAGCCAAGAACCAACACAAGATATTGTGCCTGGAATAGTGGCTGAACCTGTTGAAGAACCCGTTTGGGCAAGACCGCCAACATCGTGGAAGAAGGATTACCACGAAGTTTGGCAGACTGCTGACCCTAAACTAAAAGAATATGCCTGGCAGCGTGAAGAAGAAATGCGCCGAGGCGTAGAACCGCTGATGTCTAAGGCTCAGTTTGCAGACCAAATGCAATCAGCCATTGACCCATACATGGATACGATTAAAAGCCTTGGGGTAGAACCTACCCAAGCTGTTAAAGCCATGATGGAAGCCGACAGAATTCTGCGATTTAGTCCTCCGCAAGAGCGTGCAGCATATTTCGCTAGTCTTGCTCGTAATTATGGTGTAAATTTAGATGGAATCAGCAATTTGCCACAACAAACTGTTGACCCTACTGTGTCGATGCTTCAAAACGAGTTGTATAGCGTTAAAAATGAAATATCGACATGGAAACAGCAGCAAGAAGTAGCTCAGAACCAAGTTCTTTTAGGCGAAATTGATAGTTTTGCACAGAAGAATGACCTTTTTGAGGATGCTCGTCCAACGATGATTCAACTTCTTAATTCAGGAGTGGCTCAGAACTTAGAGGATGCATACAATAAGGCAGTACGCCTAGACGAGTCACTTTTTAATAAAGTTCAGCAAAGCCAACAAGCCAAAGCAGACTTAATTAAGCGTGATTCAGCTAACAAAGCAGCGAAAGCTGCGAGGGCGGCAGCGGTTAGCGTTAGAAGCTCTACACCCGGAGTGAACTCGGCTACCAACGCGCAAGATAGACGTTCATTGCTAGTCAAACAATTTGATGACGCAAGCAGCGAACGTGTTTGATAACCTAATCGGAGATTTCTATTATGGCATTTGCCAATAGCTCGATCAGCGACATCATTGCGACTAACATTCAAAGCCGCACCGGTGAACTAGCTGATAACGTAACAAACAACAACGCTTTACTGCGCCGACTTAAAGAACGTGGCAACGTAAAGACCTTTAGCGGCGGTAACGTGATCTTGCAAGAGATTATGTACACAGACGCAAACACTAACAACACAAATAGCTATAGTGGTTATGAAGTTTTAAACGTCAGCCAAAATTCGCCTATCTCGGCGGCGCAATTTAGCATCACCCAATATGCGGCTGCTGTGTCGATTTCTGGCTTAGAAATGATTCAGAACAGCGGCAAAGAAGCAATCATCGACTTGCTAGATGGTCGTATGCAAGTGGCTGAAGCACAATTGGCTAACCGTATCGGTGGTGACATTTACCTAAACGGTACTGGCAACAGCGGCAAGAACATTACTGGTTTGGGCGCAGCAGTTCCTGATGCACCCACTACTGGAACTTACGGCGGCATTAATCGTGCTTCCTTTCCGTTCTGGCAGTCCAAAGTGTTTAGTGGTGCAACAGACGGTACTGGCGTTGTCTCAGCTACTAACATCCAAGGTTACATGGATGCACTAGCCGTTCAACTGATTCGTGGTACAGACAAGCCTGACCTAATTGTTTGCGATAACAACTTCTATAAGTTGTATTTGCAATCATTGCAGTCAATCCAGCGTATTACGGATTCTGGTTCTTCTGCTGTTGGTGCAGGTTTTGCGTCACTTAAGTACTACGGCGCTGGTATGGCATCCGATGTCGTGCTAGACGGTGGTATCGGTAATGCAGCGACTGCTAACCATATGTTTATGCTGAACACCAAGTATCTGATGTTCCGTCCTCATGTTGATCGTAACTTTGTGCCGATTGGTGGTGAGCGTCAAGCTGTCAACCAAGACGCTATTGTGAAGCTCATTGGTTGGGCGGGAAATATGACAAGTTCTGGACCACAGTTCTCTGGGGTTTTAATTAATTAAAGGAAGCATCATGGCTTATTCAGTCAGTCACGTCATTGGAGTTGATCTCAACGATCCTGTTGATACTAACCTAAACTCAGCCGGTGTTGCAGTTCCTACTGCTGGTCCTGTTGGTTTGCAAGTGTTTGGTTCAGACGGTAAGTTGTACGTCTTGGCAACAGCAAACGCTTCAATCCCAGCTTCAACCGCAGTGTGTACTGTTGACCCAACAACATTTCTCGTTACCGCAACTGGTGGCGCTTACACAAGCCCAGCAATTGCTTTGGTATCAGGTGATTTTGCTTGGTTCGGCAAGGCATCGGTATAATGTAGTACGAGAGTCGGGGTAAAATCTCGGCTCTCACTTTTATTTAACAAGGGGATAGTTATGGGGTTAGATAGCGATGTTCATAATGCGGATTCGCATTTGCACGTGGAGTTTTATCATTTTACGGATGCACGATTTAAAGATGAACCTTTTGTTCGGATAATGGTTCCGGGCGATAAGACCAACATCATTGAAGAACCTGTAAAGGAATACCACAAAGAGCGTTTCCCACGCCAATGGCTATATTTCCAAATGAAAAATAGCGAAGGTTCGGTAATTGGAACGCTTTTAGATGAATGGCAAAAAGCTAGACCAAAAGAATTTAGTGCTAACCAAATGGCAGAGCTTCAGATTTTGAAGTTTCAGACGGTTGAGCAAGTAGCTACAGCGACCGATTCCCAATTGCAAAAAGTGGGCATGGGCGGTACTGGACTAAGAGATAGTGCTAGAAGTTATTTGTTAACCAAAAATCAATCTGAAAGTGCTTCAGAACTTGAAGAAACGAGAAAAGAACTCGACATCCTCAAGCAGCAAATGCAGAGTCTGATGGCAGAAAAGAAGGTTGGCAGACCAAAGAAAGAGGAATAAATGTCATCAACGATGCTGCAATTAGTGACGCAAGTCACAAACGAGTTAGGTGTATCAACCCCCGCATCGGTTGCAGGGAATACTAACCAAGACGTTATTCAAATCCTTGCTTTGATGAACGCATCTGGCTATGAATTGCTCAAAAAGCATGATTGGCGCAGATTAACTCGGCGGCATACCTTTTCAACGGAATCGATAGAAACAACTGGTGATGTTTTAGATAACACCTATGTTGTGACTAACATTCCCACTACGGCAGGTTTAGACACTACATACCAAGTCGTTGGAAGTGGCATATCAAACGCTACATACATTGTCAGCGTAGATTCATTGACGCAAGTAACGGTTAATCAGCCAATGACAGGAACGTATGTAGGCGGTGCAATCAGTTTTCAGAAGGTAAAGTATGACCTACCTTTTGACTACGATGCAACAGTCCCTAGAACTCATTGGGACCGTAGTAAACATTGGGAAATGCTGGGACCATCTGACCCACAACAATGGGAATGGCTGTTGTCTGGATACATCTCAACAGGTCCAAGAATCCGTTGGCGTTTGTTGGGTAAGTACTTCCAGATTTGGCCTGGCGTTAGTTCAGGTGAACTGTTAGGCTACGAATACCGTTCACAAGCATGGGCAGAAGCCACTGACGGTACGCCTAAGAACTCATTTACGAACGATTCTGACGTTTGCATCTATCCTGACCGTGTAATGGTCTTGATGACTAAATTAAAGTACTTTGAAGCTAAGGGCTTTGATACGACTGCGATGTACCGCAATTACTTAACTGAGTTAGAGACCGTACAGGCGCAAGACATGAGTTCTGCAAACTTGTCGTTTGCCCCAAGACCAGGTACGGTTTTGATTGGCTACGACAACATCCCAGACGGAAATTACGGCGGTACATCCAATTAGTCATATGCCCATCGTTTGCCAGACTTTATTCTGCTAATCATGCTTTCGGCTATTTTATAATCAGCAGCTATAAGTCTTTGAAGTCGATTATCATTACGTATAGATTTAACTTGTTCTAATGTTAATTTTGCAGTGTCGCAATTTTCACCACGGTTAGTTGTCCCCTGTCTAATTTTGTCGGCATGATTGTTTTTTGAAGTATCCCATCTAAGATTGCTTAGATGATTATTTTGTGGGTTTCCATCGAAATGACAACATTCCATTCCGTCTGGTTTAATACTAACAAAGGCTTCCATAACAAGTTTATGTGGTCGGCAAATTGTTACTTTGTTGTTTTTCCACAAACCCAAAACATCACGCCATTGTTTCATTATAATCCCCGTAAGTTAACTATGGGAATATTATAGTATGGCGATTCGTAGCTTAAACCTAAACAGAATTGCTCAACGCACAGCCGCTAGGGTTGCTTCTGTTCCTGCACCGATTGGTGGTTGGAACGCAAGGGATTCAATTGCAAACATGGAAGTAACTGACGCTGTTCAGTTAACAAACTTGTTTCCAAGTGTAAATAACGTAGTGCTAAGACCGGGCTACACGCAGCACGCAACAGGCATTTCTGGCACAGTCGAAACATTGATGAGCTATTCATCAGGCGCGTCTAGCGAACTGTTTGCAATAGCCGGTACTCAAATTTACAACGTAACCGCTGCGGGCGCTGTAGGCACTCCTGTGGTTACTTCATTGTCTAACGGTAGATGGGAATACACTAACGTCACAACCCCTGCTGGTGGCTTTATATACGCTGTAAACGGCTTTGATGCTCCTTTATTGTATGACGGTTCTACTTGGACAAACCCCACGATTACAGGCGTTACTGCCGCAGATTTAAGCAACATCACAATCTTTAAAAACCAAGTATGGTTTACTGAAAACAATACGCTTAAGGGTTGGTATTTGCCCACATTGTCTATTGCCGGTACTGTTGCCTACATAGACATGAGTTCTGTTGCACAATTGGGCGGCTACCTTGTTTCGGTCGGCACATGGACAATTGACGCAGGATACGGGGTTGATGATAACCTTGTATTTGTTACCAGTAATGGTGAGGTCATTGTTTATGCAGGAACAGACCCATCTGATGCGACTAAATGGGCATTGATTGGTGTTTGGCGCATTGGTAAGCCAGTAGGACGCAGATGCTTAATTAAGTACGGTGGTGACATCCTTGTTTTAACTTTCAACGGTGTTTATCCACTAGCGGCTAGTTTGCAATCGTCACGATTAGACCCAAGAGTAGCCTTATCAGACAAAATACAAGGCGCATTAGCTTCTGCAACACAGAGTTACGGTGATAACTTTGGTTGGCAAATGATATTTGACCCAAAGCACAACGCTTTGACTGTAAACGTACCAGTAGCCCAAAATCAGCAACAACAGTATGTAATGAACAACATTACTAAATCGTGGTGTAACTTTACGGGCTGGAAAGCAAGCTGTTGGGAGATATTTGAAAACGAGCCTTACTTTGGTGGAGCGGGTTTTGTGGGTCACGCATGGGATGAGTCTTATGCTGACAATGGCGCAAATATTGAAAGTAATGCCTTTACAGCTTTTAATTACTTTGAAAGCCGTGGCGTAAAAAAGTACTTTACGAGAGCAAGACCAAGCATATTCACTAACGGCAGCCCGTCAGTATTTGTAGGTATGAACGTAGATTTTGATTTGCAAAACACTAGAGCAGCGTTAGCTTTTTCGCCTAGTAACTATGGATTGTGGGACAACGCACTTTGGGACATAGGTCTTTGGGGTGCTGACGCAATCATCACAAACAATTGGCAAGGCATTACAGGCATTGGTTACTGTGGCTCTACTCAACTCTCAACATCTAGCCAAGGCGTAACGATACTTTGGGCATCAACAGACCTTGTATACCAAGCCGGATGGGCTGGAATATAGTTTCTGACCCAGAAGTGGGTCATTGGGTTGCTGAACGTATACAAGGCGCTTATTTTGAGGCTCAAAGTAGCGCTATTGGGTTATGTAGGGACGAAAAGATAATTGCAGGCGTGATTTATGAGAACTGGAACAAAAGAAGCATTACTTGTCATATAGCGATTGAAGGTAGGTTAACAAAGTCTTATCTAAGGGCTATATTTGATTACCCTTTTAACATATGTAATGTTGAAAAAATCATTGTTCCTGTGGTTCAAAATCACGATAAGAGTTTAAAATTAGTTAAGAATATGGGCTTTATTGAAGAAGCAAGAATTAAAGACGCAACGCCAAGTGGCGATATGATATTTCTAACATTAGAAAGACAGAACTGTAGGTTCTTGGGAGTTTAAAAATGGGTAAGTCAGTCAGTACGCCTCCAGTACCTGATTACACGGCTATAGCTAAAGAACAAGGTCAACAAAACCTAGTCGCAGCGCAGCAAGGTTCACGCCTAAGTAATCCAAATATGATTACACCATTTGGGACGCAAACTATTAATTACAGTAGCCCTGTATTTGATGAAACACGCTATAACGCTGACTTAGCTCAATTTAACAAAGGTCAAAACGTTAACCGCAATGATTTTATGCGGAATGATAGTAACTACGGCAATGCAGACGCTGGCGTCTCTGATGGTACTTATTTTGACCAAGCCGGATATGACGCAGCAAGAAAATCAGCAGGTACAGCCCCTGACCGTTCAACATATATGTCTGGTGGTGGCGTTCCAACGGTTACTCAAACACTTACACCTGAAGCACAAGCAGCTATTGATTCGCAAATGCGGGTACAACAGCGTTTAGCTGCTTTGGGTGAGACAGCTATGGGTAACGTGCAAAACACGCTATCGACACCATTTACGCCTACGACAACGCAAATAAATAAAGAATTTGCTAACTACGGTAGATCAATCGGTGAAGCGCCATTGACTACAAATATAGATACGTCTAATTTTGCCAATATGCCCATAAATGCAGGAACAACGGCACAAGATTTGATTTTGCAACGGCTGAACCCAACAATACAAGCGGGGGATACGTCTTTTAAGCAAGCATTAGCAAATCAAGGGTTAGCACCTGGCACAGCGGCATACGATGCAGCATTTCGTAATCGAGAGATGAGCAAAAACGACTTGTATTCCCAAGCTGCTTTGCAAGGCATCGGTTTGGACATGAACGCTCGACAACAATCTGTAAACGAAGCTCTTGGTATTGGTAATTTTGAGAATCAATCTCAGTTGCAAAAAGCAGGTTTATATAATACAGCGCTTAATCAAGATTATTCACAAGCACTTGGTCGAGCGCAATTTGGCAACCAAGCTCAACAACAACAGCTTGCACAAGACTTTGCTTTACGTAGTCAACCGATTAACGAACTAACGTCTATTATGGGCGGCTCACAAGTTCAACTTCCACAATTTACGGGTTATACACCCTCACAAGTAGCACCTCCTCCAACGTTTGGTGGCGCACAAGCAGGTTATCAAGCTCAATTAGGTGCTGCAAACGCACAAAATGCCGCTAACTCGCAATTGACGCAAGGATTGTTCCAATTGGGTGGCGCTGCTTTGTTAGCGCCAACGGGTACATTTTCTGACAGACGATTGAAAACAAACATTAAGCAAATTGCTGTTGCTGATAACGGTCTAAATATCTATTCATACAATTATGTTTGGGGTGGACCGGCACAAATTGGTTATATGGCAGACGAAGTTGAAAAGTTTGCTCCTGAAGCCGTTGGCGAGTTTGGCGGCTACAAAACTGTTAATTACGCAATGGTGTAAAGCATGGCACAACAATCAAATATGATGAACCCAATAGCATCTATGATGGGTGGCGATGTTCTTAAGCAGCAATATGAGCTCGAACAAAACAAACGCTACGCTGACATCATGATGCAACAAGCCCTGATGGAACAGCCTCAAGGGCAAATGGTTTCGGGTCATTATGTACCGCCTAGCCCAATACAGGGACTTTCCCAATTGCTTAAAGCGTATATTGGACGCAGGTCATCAGATTTGATCCCTGAAAAACAAGCTGCTTTGTCTGACGCTCAAAACCAACGCATGATGAATATGTTTGGTATGGGTGGGGGCGTAGAACCTGCAAAAGCTAGAGATTTGGCTTTACAAGGTGGTGCAGTACAAGGCGATGTTGGACCAACAAACACCAATGCAACCCGTATGAACGGCGTTGCACAAGGTACGGGTTCTGCTTATCCACTAATTAATAATGACCCCAAACTTAGTTATTTAACGTTTGCGATGGGTGGTCCACAAGCATACGCCAAAGCATTAGTTGAACAACAAGCACCAAGTTCAGAATTGAAAGCGCTTATTGCTGCTGGGTTGCAGCCCGGAACACCTCAGTATCGTGCTGCTGCGGCAGGGTTAGCTAACAAAAATGCTTATATTGCGCCTAATGTTGTTAGTGAAGGTGGTTCACTTGTTCCTGCTGGAGCAAACAGACCAACTTTTATTGCGCCAAAAGGCGGGATACAAACAAACCCAATTACAAACCAAACAAGCGTGTTGCCCGGTTACACGCAGTCAGTAGGCGCAATAAATCAAGCTGAAGCCTTTGGTAAAGGCACAGGGCAAGCGCAAACAACACCGGCAACAAGATATAACCCCGTTACTGGCAGAACAGAGGCAACAACACAAGCCGCTAATATGGGTCTACCATCGCAGGGGGTTGGCGGTTCACAAGGAACAAATCAACCTGTCATTACGGCTGAAAACCCTGTTGTTGTGGCTACTAACACAGACCTTAATAAAGATTGGATTTCTAATAGTTTAGAACCTACAAGAGTAGCAGGTAGGGTGGCGGGTAATTCGCTAGAAAATATTAAGATAATGCAAGGTCTTAACTTCCAAACCGGATTTGGAACGGACGCTAAATTAGCAGGTGCAAATTTGTTAAGTTCTTTAGGTGTTAAGGATGCTGAAAAGTTTGCCACAAACGGTCAAATTTTTGAATCAAAAGTTTATGAAACTCTAGTTGACACTCTTTCTAAACAAAAAGGACCACAAACAGAGAATGACTTTAAAAACATTCAAAAGACTTACACGCAGCTAAAGAATACGCCACAAGCAAACCAGTTCTTGCTTAATGTTGCACAAGCAAAAGCTATGCAAGATCAAAGAAAAGCAGGGTTTTACGAAAAGGCTATGTCATCCACTGACCCAAGGATTCGTTCCAACTTGCCATCAATTAATGAAAATTGGGGCAAAATATCTGGTTCTATTTTTGAAATGCCTTTACAAGACGGTTCAGGAAACACTTATACTTTGGCACAAAAATACGGTATTCGATAATGGATAATTCTGCAATTGTCAACTTATTACCTACATTAGAAAATCCTAATGTTCGTACTTTTTTGGACATGATTTCTGCGGCAGAAGGCACTACACAACACGGCTACAACACATTATTTGGTGGCGGTAAGGTAGATTCTTTAGCAGACCATCCAAGGCAATTGTTTGACTTTACTGAAACAACCGGTAAGCCAAACAAAACAACGGCGGCTGGGCGTTATCAGTTTTTATCTAACACTTGGGACGAACAAGCTAAAAACTTAGGTTTGCCGGACTTTAGCCCACGAAGCCAAGACTTAGCAGCAGTCAATTTACTAAAACAACGAGGCATATTGCCTGATGTATTGTCGGGAAATTGGCAAACCGCTGTGCAAAAGTCTGGACCAATTTGGGCAAGTTTGCCAAGTAGCCCTTATCCGCAGCCACGACAATCATCGGATTTCGTAATGAGCAAACTAAATAACCGTGTAGCAAGTGGCGGGGCAACTTCAGACGTTAACCCTGTAGGCATTAACCAACAAGACAACCCTTTTGCAAGCCTAATTGAAGAATTTAGAATTGGCGCACCTGTTGTTGCACCATCAAACGAATCAAACCCGTTTAGTGCGTTAATGGAAGAATTTGCGCTTAGACCGGTTCAAAATATTACACAAGCGCCAGTAGCACCTACACCAACACAATCTTTTAATCCAAGCTCATTGGCAAGACCTTTTGGCTTAACGGCTAGGGCGGGTATTGAAGGGTTGGGTTCGTTAATTGGTATGCCACTAGAACCAACTCGTATGGCAATGGAGTCTGTTAGCACAGCGTTAGGTGGTCCAAAGGTTTCGTCAGCAGAACAGTTATCCTCAAAATTGGCTAATTTACTTGGTTTGCCAAAGCCACAAGAAAAATCAGTAATGGAATCTGGCGTAAATTTTGAAAGAATGGGATTTGATGTTGCTAAAGCCATGGCGGGTGCAGGTGGAAGCGTAGGATTGGCGGGTAGATTAGCTCCTTTGGCCACAAGCCAAGTTAGCAACAATGTGCTTGGTCAGTTAGCTGCTAATCCGGCATTACAGACGCTCTCGGGCGCTGGCGCAGGTGCGGGTGGAACTTTAGCAAGGGAATACAATGCAGGTCCGGGCTTTGAGCTAGGTGCAAGCATTCTTGGTGGTGTTGTTGCACCTATGGCTGGGCTAGGATTAAAGTCAGTAATTAATGCTGCAACGCAACGTTTAACGCCAGTAAGTCCCGCACAAGTTGACCAAATGATTACGCTTACTTTGGGTAAATCAGGCGTAGACTTTACAAAACTAGATGACCAATTACAAAGAACTTTGCGTAATGATGTTTCTAATGCAATGCAAACTGGCGGGGAACTAAGCGGCGATGCTTTACGTAGGTTGCTAGACTTTAGAATGATTGAGGGTGCTACGCCAACAAAAGGCATGATTACGCAAGACCCAAGACAAATTACACAAGAAATGAATTTGGCAAAAAGCGGGATGAATTCTGCTAATCCAAATTTACAGGTATTGGGCAACGTACAAAACGCAAACAACCAAGCGCTTATTAATGCTTTGAACGCTAAAGGTGCGGGAAAGACGGACGTATTTGACGCAGGTGAAGCAAGTATTGCAAACATAAAAGCTCAGGATTTAGCAAAGCAAACACAAACAAGCGCTTTGTATAAACAAGCGCAAGATATGCCTGGTGGTGACGTTCCCCTTAATCGTTCAGATTTAATGCAAAACATTGACACTTTATTGGCTACAAACAATAAAGCAGCGTTCTTGCCAGAAGAAATTAAGACAATGTTGAACACTATTTCTAAAGGTGAAACAACAATAAACGGCAAGACGTATCCCGTTCCTTTTGATACAAACGCAATTGATAACTTGATGACCACAATTGCTAAAGCGCAACGAGGCACAAGTGATGGCAACGTAAAGCAAGCTCTTAGCCTTGTTCGTCAAGCTATTGATGAAACTGAAATTAAACCAATCAAAAATGAATTTGGCGGCAATCAGCTAGTTACTGAGGGTGGCGCTAAGTATTTGCAATCAAAAGACGCAGAATCAGCGCAGTTATTAGATGCACTTAACCAAGCCAGAGCGTCTCACAAAGCTCGTATGGATTGGCAGGAATCATCCGCTCCGGTAGAAGCAACAATTAACGGCATACAGCCAGACAATTTTGTTAAGAAATTTGTATTAAGCGGTACTGTTGCGGATGCTACTGCGGTAGCTACGGCTGGAAACCCAACAGCTACTAAAAATGCAATTTTGTCGCATTTGAAAGAAACGGCACTTGGCAAAGGTCAAACAGACGAAACCGGCAAATTTGGGGCTAGGGCTTTTAACAAAGAGCTAGACAAAATTGGTGACAGAAAGCTACAAGTATTTTTTAATAAAGATGAGATTGAAGAATTAAAACGTATTGGGCGTGTTGGCAACTACATGACTAATCAGCCTATTGGAACGGCTGTTAACAACAGCAATTCAGGCGCTTTGGTAATTGGCACTATGATTGATGGCGTAGCGACTATGGCGGGAATATCGCCAATGGGCGTGGGCGCAAGTTTAGCTGTGCCTGTGCTTAAAAATGTTGGTGGCAAAGCGTTAAAGAATGTAACCGGAGCATCATCACAAAAAGATGCACTCAAAATAGCTGAAGCGTTAAGCAATAGAGTCCCCGGTATATCACTTGGTGATACAGTTAACCCAGCCGTGTTGTATGGTAGTTTGTTGCAAAACCCACAATTGATGCAACAACTTGGTCAAAGATTAAATCAACCAGAAGAACAGAGGTAATTCATGAGCTACGACGGGAATGGAGTATTTAACATAAACACAGCGGGTCAGCCCGTTGTGCCGGGGACGGTAATCAGCGCAACAACCTTTAATGCGCTCATGACTGACATTGCTAATGGATTGACCAACGCTATTACTAAAGACGGTCAAAGTACGCCATTATCAAACATTCCAATGGGTGGGTTCAGGATTACAGGTCTTGGTGCAGCAATTGGCGCAAGCGATGCTGTGCGTTTATCTCAACTGCAAGGCAATACATTAAGCTACATCACAGTAACCGGTACAAATGCCTTGTTGGGTTCACTTTCACCAACAATTGTGGCTTACGTCACAGGTGCAATGTATTCGTTTATTGTTCAGAACGACAATACCGGCGCTGTGACGATAAATATTGATGGTTTGGGCGTTAAATCTGTGCTTAGAAATGCTACAGAACCTACGCAAGCCGGTGATTTAATTGCAGGAAACATTGTTGTTGTATTGTATGATGGTACATATTTTCAACTTATATCTGTAGGTTTTGGTGGTGGTGCGACAGGCGCAGGTGGAGATAAGATTTTTATTGAGAACGGACAAACAGTAACAACAAGTTATTCGATTCCCGTTTTATCTAACGCTATGTCTACAGGTCCGATTACGATTGATTCGGGCGCAACCGTTACTATTCCGTCAGGTTCAACGTGGGTTGTTTTGTAATGGGACTTAAACTTAAAACACTGGCATTTGGGACGATAGACATCAACCCATTAGATACAGCTTCAAACGTAAATGTAAACGTACAAGCTGCTAATGGCGTGCTGTCTTATGCAAATTCTGCAACAGGTGGATTATTCTTGCCTAGCGGAACAACAGCACAGCGTCCAGCGGGTGTGACAGGTCAGATGAGATTTAACACAACAACTAATGCCGTAGAAGTTTACAACGGCACAGGATGGGAATAATGGCTGGTAACGTACGTTTAAACGCACCCGCAGGTGGCTCAGTCACATTAAACGCTGTTGATACGGCGAGTAACTTTGTGATGAATGTACCGGCGGCGGCTGGCGTACTGATTAATGCTGACTCTGCTACGGGTGCAGCACAACTTCCCGTAGGCACGACCGCACAACGTCCTGCAATCCCTGTGACAGGTCAATTGCGATTTAATAGCACGACTGTGGCTACTGAGGTTTATAACGGAACGGCTTGGGGGGGTGTTGGCGGATATTCTGTTTCAGTTTTAACGGTAGCAGGTGGCGGTGGTGGTGGCAATACTGGTGCTGGTGGTGGTGGTGGAGCAGGAGGTGTGTATACCCTTTTGGCAAGAGTATCTTCAGGGACTGCTTTTACGGCTACTGTAGGCGCTGGTGGCGCTGCTGGAGCTAACGGGTCGAATTCACTATTTGGTTCATTAATTACTGCAACTGGTGGTGGTTTGGGTGGCTCAGTTGGTCCGTCAGGTGGCAATGGCGGCTCTGGTGGTGGCGGGGGTGCAAGTTTTAGTACAACATATGCCGCTGGAACAGGAAACACACCCTCATTATCTCCATCTCAAGGCAATAACGGTGCAGGAGCTTTTGCAAATGGGAGTAGTGTTGCTGCGGGTGGTGGTGGAGGCGGAGCAAATTTGGCAGGGTTAGCTCCCTCTGGTGCTGGCGGTAATGGCGGTGCTGGTATTGTAAGTTTTATTTCAGGCGCATCCGTGTTGTACGGTGGTGGTGGCGCAGGGGGTGGTGTTGGAATAGGTGGCGGTACTGGAGGTGTTGGTGGCGGTGGCAATGCAGCTACATCAGGCACAGCTAATACTGGAGGTGGTGGCGGTGGAACTTCAGGCGGCGCAACTGGTGTTGGCGGCTCTGGAATTGTTATTGTTAGTTATCAAAACGCAACCCAACTTGGTTCTGGCGGTACTGTAACTTCTTACACTAATAACGGGCTTACTTACTATGCACATACCTTCACAACATCCGGCACATTTACAGCATAATTGGAATTGACATGCCAACAATAATTAGTGGTACGACAGGGATAGCCCCATCGCAATGGACAACAGCGGGTAGACCGTCAAGCCCGTTAAATGGGCAATTGGGGTGGAATACAACATTAAGTCGCTTAGAGGTGTGGAATGGTTCCGCATGGCTTGGCGTAACACTAGCTTAAAGGAAATTTAAAATGGCTCATTACGCCAAAATTGTTGACGGTAAAGTTACTCAAGTCATCGTAGCAGAGGCTGAATTCTTTGACACGTTTGTGGATAGCTCACCCGGTCAATGGCTACAAACCTCATACCGAACACACGGTAATCAGCATCCTGAAAGCACTCCTTTGAGAGGAAACTTTGCCGGAATTGGTTACGACTATGACGCACAGCTCGATGCGTTCATTGCGCCTAAGCCTTACGCATCATGGATTCTAAGCGCCAATGTCCTGTGGGAAGCACCTGTTGCTATGCCTACAGACGGTAAAGGTTACGAATGGAATGAAGCCACAACATTGTGGAAAGAATTAGTTACAGAATAAGGAAGCATCATGGCTCTTGACGTACAAGGTGTTGACTATCTCAAACTTCCCGTGGGTACAACGGCACAGCGTCCGATTACCCCTGCGTCAGGCATGATTCGTCAGAACAGCACGACTTCAAACCCAGAATGGTATGACGCCACAACCTCATCGTGGCTACAGTTTAGTCAACCTGCTGGATATTCGGTAAGTTATCTTGTAGTTGCTGGCGGAGGTTCTGGCGGTCATACAGGCGGCGNCGGCGGTGGCGCTGGAGGTTTGTTAACAACTTCTACGGCATTATCTTCGGGAACTGCGTATACCATTACTGTAGGAGCTGGTGGAGCGTCAGTATCAGCATCGGGTTTAGGAAATTCTGGAAACAATTCAATAATTTTTGGGATTGCCACAGCTTTAGGTGGTGGCGGCGGTGGGCAAAATACCCTTAATGGATTGTCGGGT
>JGI1221J11331_1000111_pt1 | contig 24190 bp, 28 predicted proteins | sample LakVidmifraction_4_FD_11331 | JGI IMG/M metagenome (IMG submission 11331) | reverse complement strand
GAGCGGACACGTCTTTCGTAGACACATAACTTGCGGTCGTGATGTCCCAAGCGGTCGACAGGTCGTACCGGTAAACCGATTCGGTATTTAAGCCGAGCACAAACATCTTGGTGCCGTCNNCAGAGAACGCAACACTGTTCGGGTAGAAGTCTTGCGCTCCCACGTCCTTCGACGACACATAACTTGCTGTCGTGATATCCCAAGCAGTCGACAAGTCGTACCGGTAAACCGATTCGGTATTGGTACCGACAACAAACATTTTGGTGCCGTCAGGCGAGAACGCAACACCTAACGGGTTGGTGTCTTGAGCGGACACGTCCTTCGTAGACACATAACTTGCGGTCGTGATATCCCAACCGAGATAACCAGGCGGCGTGACCCATCCGGCCCCATCCCAAATAAAAGGATCAGAGGTAATCCATATGTCGCCAGCAGCCAACATGTAACTCACATCAGGATCGACTGATCCGCTATATGCCGTCACACCAGGGTCACCATCCGTATTTACCAACTCCGTTTCAGGAAGAAGAGTTCGAGTATCAGTGATCGCAGCATCCAAAATTGCTGACTCATCAAATGTGCGGGCGATCGTCGCCAACGAAATCGCCGTATCCGGCAAAACTGTTCCCTCGATCACATCGAATACTGCCTGATCGGCCGGGAGAGTCAAACCACCGGCTTGCGAATCGTTCACCCGAACAATGACCGTATCGGTGCGAGACCCGGAGGCAGGCGACGGAGGCACCGGAATCGTGACCGTCGTCGTGGACTTGACCATATACATGCCCTGGTTGGCCGAATCGTCGCCTTGGATGACGCCGCCGCCTCCCGAGACATCCACATTGAACGACCCGACGCCGTCTTGAGCAACTACCAAACCGTCGTAGACCTGCTCGGCACCTCGTGCGACACGCTCAATAACGAGGCGGTCAAGTCGTGCGCTGTACTCCAAGTTTTGAAGCCAGAGAGGCAGTTCAATCGTCATAGCAATCAGGCTACCCTCACGCTTCGGGTCAGTACGCGACCCAAGCGCCCGACGACCACACCGAAGCCACACCCGTAGACGGCTTAAACCATGTGTGCCCGTCACGTGTCGTCGTCGGTGTCGACTCGCCGAAAAACGTGAACCCTGACGTCCCACCCGATGCACGCTCAAGCGCTGCGAGTCGGCCCAAAAGATCCTCCAAAAATGCGGCTTGCCGGTCAACGCCAGGCCTGGCTCCACGATCCCTCACGCCGGAACCTCCACACACTCAACAGCAACAGTCGTCTCTCCCGAAGCAGCAATCGTCAACGTGACCGACATGACCTGACCCGACACCGAATACTCAGGGACACCGATCAGCGCAACAATCGTCGACGGAACGACGATCCTCACAAAATCGCCGGGACGATACGCAGCGTCAGTAATGAAACGTGTGGCATCGATGTCGCACGACCAAGCTGCGATCGGCGAGCGGGCGTCCTGAAGTAGACCGTCAGCTTTCTCTACAAGCGTCGACCGTTGAGTCACCGACGGGAACCCGGCAACCCGCTCCCAACGTCCTCGGGGATCCGATGCGATCCCGGCATCATCAACCGAAACTGGTTCCGTGAAACCAGAGTCGCCGTCAACGATCAACGAGTTCGCAAACGTCGAAGCACCCGACGACCTCGTCATCTCTCGGGCGGTGACACCCAACATGATCGGTGTGCTCTGTGTCGGAAACGCCGAGAACGGGTGGGCGCTCAAAACGAGGTTGCCGTCGACCTCCCACCACGGGCCGTTGATGACAGCCGACAGGTTCGCCAGCAGGTCGCCAAGATTCTCTCCGACAAGGTACGACCGGTCACGGTCAATGCCCCCACCATCAAGTGTCCCGGCCGTGATCCCCAGGTCGCCGCCCGCCTGAGCCTGAGCATGCTGGATGACTGACCAAACGATCTGCGCCTGGCCGACCGACGAGTAGACCAACGGAGATTGTACGTGGCGAGCCTTCATCAGCGCCTTGTAATCGACCGCTGTCACACTCACCGTGTCGCCGCCGTCGACACCGAACGTCTGCTGAACCGAGATCACCCGGCACCGAGCAATAACCACGCCGCTCAGATACAGCCAAACATCTGTGGCCAGCTCGTCGATGTTCCGGGCGCCCGGTGAGTCGCCGGAAAGATCGAACGAAACAATCGAGCCAGCGTCCAAAGACATTGAGAGAGAGACCGTCCCAAACAGGCCGACCTCTTGGACAGGGTCAGAGTTCGTCCACGGGCCGACTCCGATCGTAAACACGTCAGCAACAGCGATATCAACGGTGCTCACAAATATGCGTCTCTCCACTTGAACACGACCGACGACGAAAAGCCGACGACATCTCCGCCGTACACAACCCGATTCAGGCCCGGCTGGAAACGGACATCCTCCCACGCCCACTCGTCAAAGTTGGTTTTCCCGTACAACGAGTCGGCCGGATCGTTGTTCCTCAAGATCGTTCTGTTGCGAGAATCGAGGACGACCGACGAGCCGCCGTTCAACGTCAAACCACCGTCACGATCAAAAACGATATTGGCACCGTTGATCGTGAGACTCGGCGTCTCCACCGGCCCGTAGATCACGACGACCCAGTCAGCGACGGCGTTCCCGACGTTGTCCACAATGTACGCACCGATACCTGCGCCCGGCTCGTACTGTCGACCGACCTCGCCAGCATCATCGTTCGTGTAGTACGGCCCATACTGATCGCCGGGCAACGTGTAATGCCGACCGGACTCCACGTCAGTCGACGGCCGGAGAGTTCTCATATTCTCTGCCGCCGACTCCAACAGACCATTCGGGACGACCCACGAGGCGACCACCTGATGAAACTTTCGGCGCACAATCGAAAGGGGCATATCTGCGCCCCGCACGATCGCCGATCGTTGTTGAGATGATCCGGGGATCGCCCAGTACATCCGGGGCCGTCGACGAGGCGAAAGATACGGCGTCAGCCGCTCGATCAACACCTGCGGATCTGCGACTCTCTGATCGACCGTGATACCAAAGCTGATCGCTCGGGCACCAACAAACCGTGAGTCGTCGACAGAGCCATCAGACAAAGCTCTCGGCCGGGACACCGCACGAACCTCCGGGAAGCCGACAGCCCAGTCAGAAACGACGTATCCGGTCTCTCCCGGTTCTCCTGCCGTGATCTGGTCGGCGGTCGGTCCGAGCTGGAGCGCTCCTAATGTTTCGTCAGTCAGATAGACGCCGCTGCTCATGCCGCAAACCTACGTGAGTTGAGAGCCATCATCGTTTTTTGTGCCACAAGATCAGCGTCAGTCCCGTCGTAAAAGTTGGCGGTTTCAATGTTGAGCGCCGGACCGGACTGGCCGCCTCCGAACCCGAACTCGGCGGCCCGCTCCAACGGCACGACCGCCTCGGTTGCCGACTTGTTGTCGCCGAGAAGAGCGAGGGTCGGTTCGGTCACGATGCCGCCCATCGCCAACTCAGTGATTTGAGGTACGCCGATATTGAAACCGGGGATGCCGAATGATAGACGGTTCCATCCTCGGATGATCGTGTTGATCGCCCTCTTCACGGCACCCACCGCCGTCTCGACGGTCGTTTGGATGCCACCCCACACGGTCGAGAACACTTCGCCGAGTTCCTCGACAGCGGTCCCGGCAGCGGCGAACGCTTCCCCGAACGTCGTCTTGTAAAAATTGTAGATCGGCATGACCACTTCGTCTTTGACGGTCTTGAGGACACCCATCGCCGTCTCAAACGCCTCGCCGAATTTCGTAGAGGCGGCCCCAATCGTTTCAAAAGCAACCGTGAACACACCCACAAAAAAATCTTTGATCGGCATCAACACGTTGTCCCAAACCTTTTTGAACACTTCTCCCATCGACTTGAATAAACCGGCCAGCCCGGTCGCTTTCTCGCCGACAGTCTCGATCGCCGGTTTCAGGTTGTCGTTAAAGAAGTCGACGATCGGAATGATCACCTCCTCGATCACGAAAGTCAGAACCGTTGTCAACAACTCGACAGCCACGACGAGGACCGGCAGCAACGCCTCCGCCAGCGTGGTAATGATCGGGGCCAGCAACTCAATCAGCTGCACGAGGACCGGCAGCAACGCCTCAACCAGCAACACCAAAACAGGGACCAGAGGGATGAATGCCTCCAGAACGAGCACGAGCGCCTCAACAAGAACCGGGAGGACAGGTGCGAGCGACTCGATCAACACATCAGCGATCTCGGCGAAGCGTCGAGCAGTGCCGTGATCAACGGCATGATGGCCTCGATCGCCGACATCAACGCACCAGCAATGATCGGGATCAACGGGGCCAGAGCCTCAAAGATCTTCAAGATCAGCGGGGCAAGCGCCTCGAACACTTGAGTGAGGACTCCGCCGACTATCGAAGCGATCTGCACGAAGACCGGCGTCAACTCGGTAACGATGTCGACGAGCACACCAAGATATTTGACGAGCAGATCAGCGACGATCCGGGCGACGGTCGACACGACAGGGGCAAGAGCGACCAGCGCCGCACCCAGAGCACCTCCGAGCAATCCGGCGACCTCTCCGAGTAACGGGGCGATCTCTTCAAGAATCTCACCGAACTCTCCAGCCAACTCCTCGATGACCGGGGCGAGCGCCTTAAGCAGCGGACCGAACGCAGCAGCAACCGTCTCCAGAGCGATCACGAGAACGTCGGCGAGCAGGACAGCGATCGGGGCGAGAACCGGGACAAGATCGCCCAAGATATTGAACAACGGCTCCAGGCCGCCGATGACAGATTCGAGCGCCGGGAGCATCGCTTCAAGTGCGCCGCCGAGGACGTCGCCGAGCTGAGCAGCAACCGGCCCGAGAGTGTCGAACAACGACGTCAACGACGGCGTAATGTTGTCGAGCGCCCCGATCAGACCTTGCCCAAGGGTCTCTTTCAGGTTCGTGAACGACGCACCGATCTTGGCAGTCGAGTCGGCCGACGCCGCAGCAGCCCCACCCACCTGCCCCTCGATCTCGTCGAGGATGACACCTTGGGCGCCGAGCACGTCGCCCGACTCCTGCAGAACTTTGATCTGCTCTTTTTGTTGATCAGTGAACGTGACGCCAACACGCCCGAGAGCGGCGACGCCCGCCGTCGGATCGTTCAGCGCCTTACCGAGTGCGACAGCCTGACTTTTTGCGTCGCCTCCGAGGACAGCAGCCAAGTCGAGTGCGGCTCCCTGCGTCCGGTCGAAGGCCTCGCCGCCGATGTTCTTGAACGTCAAGAGAACGTTCGATGCCTCTTGGATGTCAGCGGCGGTCTGGCCGGTCGAGGCCGACAGCGCCTGCGACGAAGACCGAATTTCTTCGGCTGAGATCCCGGCAGCACCGCCGGTCGATTTGATAATCGTCTCCGTATTGGCGATGACAGAGTTCAGGTTTTGGGCGTCGAGCGCCGAGTCCTTGAACAGCGAACCGAGCTGCGCCCCGGCGAACAGGGCGGCGATTCCTCCGGCGATCTTCTTGAAGTTGATGCCGCCCAAAGACTTCTTAGACGACCGTGCAGCCTCCTTAAACGAGTCCTCGACCTGCTCACCGGCACGCCGAGAGCCGGTGACGACTTCACGAAACGTCCTCTTGTCGAGCTTATTGAACTCGTCCGACGACTGCCGTGCAGCCTCCTTAAACGAGTCCTCGACCTGCTCACCGGCACGCCGAGAGCCGGTGACGACTTCACGAAACGTCCTCTTGTCGAGCTTATTGAACTCGTCCGACGACTGCCGTGCAGCCTCCTCAAACGAATCCTGAATACTCTCGCCCGCACGCTCTGCGGCCGTCTCAGCACCCTTGAGTGAGCCTTTCAGATCCTTCTTGATTGACGAGTCGAAACCGGAAAAATCCGGGGTGATCTGTACGAAAGCTTCCCCAATAGGCTGACCCATCCCGTCAGGCTACTTGGGCGTCAGCCGGTGAGCAGGGAGTCGAGCCCATCCAGTTCGTTCTCGTCGGTCCAACCGAACGGAAGACCAGTCTGCTGATTGATCCGGTTTGGAGGCTCCAACGCTTCAAGGATCGTCTCTTTGCCCTCAGCGTCAGCCCGTGAAAGCACAAACGCCATGAACGTGTTCAGTAACCGGCGGAAACTCAGATCGTCGGGGTCAATACCGGCAAGGGCAAGGTGTCCGTCGAAGTCTGCCCAACGGTTGGTGATCCACCAACAGATGACGGCGACGGCATAGTAGGGCGGGCGGCCGTCATCTCAACAAGCTTGGTCATCAGGGCAGCAAGATTGCCGCCGTGGACGAGACCGGTTGACAGCATCATGTCGATCGTCTCAGCCCCGGCAGGCGTCGCCATCGACCGGAGGAACTCCAATACGGCGTCAGCCTGCTTGATCGGTTCGACCTCCATCTCGTTGCCGATGACTCGGTTCACGATTGCGACAGCCGTGAGCGGTTGCGTCGCCCAGAACTCGATCGGGATGTTCTGACCGTTGACTTCGAGATGGATGAGCACAACCGGTTGGTCTTTGACGGCCGCCTGGATCTGTGCAAGTACGTCTGCGGGGATGAGTGATGCCATCACCCCACCGTAGTCGATGATCTGGCCGGGTCAACTAATCAGAGAGCATCTCTCAGCCAGCCGCCCGGATTGTCTCGCCGAACATAGACGCCGTACGGGACGTTCGTGCCGACTCGGACGACGAGCACGCCGTTCACTTTCAGAAGCTCGTACGCAACCGAGCCACGCAGGTTTCCCGTGTCGACCGGTGCGTTCACACGAGCCTTGTTTTTGACTCGCTGACCCTGTCGAGTGAGGTACGAGCCGAGGCCTGACGATTCTTCATTCAGCTCGGCAATAACCGAACGATTGATGACGAGCCTCACAGAAGCCGACATCAGATACACCAATGCGACTGCTCAACACCGATCGTTACGGTCGTCTCGACACTCACGCAGCCGCCTGACGGAGTGAGAGGCGATTGACGGACGTTCGCCCGACTCCACTCGTACTCGTCCGGCAGAGGGGCATTGATCGACGCCCACACCAACGCCGAGTCATCCAAGATCCGCTTGTGAGCGAGCGCAAGATCGGCAGGTTTCGGTGGACGGCCAGATGCGTCGAGCGTCGGGATACACCGAACGAGCGTGACCGTAATCTCAACAGCGATCGTCGCATTGTCGCACGGGTCCGGAGTCGTGTCTTCGAGCGGGAACTGAGACGACCGGAACAGCCTCGACGGTGTAACGACAAGCTGGCCGCAACAGTCGTCCCATGCCGGAATGCCGATACCGACATACGACGTCGTGATCGGATCGGAGCCGTTGATGTCGAGCGTCCCGAGGACGGCCGCCAAAAAGTATTCGCCGACCTCGTACGGTCCGAAAGTGACAGTCATGCTGAGCGCCGAGATCCGTCGATGTGGATCACACGAGACCGGACTTTCAAGCGGTTCGGGTTGTAGACCCGGATGAATCCGTCGGTCAACGGCAAGCCGGTCAAACCGAGCTTGATCAGGCTGGCAATCTCGGGCCGCTTGACCGTGACGCCTTGCCTGACAATGTCGGTCCAAGCCGACGGGAGGTTGCATTGTCTCGCCGGGTCGAGAGCAGCCAGGAACTCACAAGCCAACTCGCCGGCTGCAGCTTTGGCGACAATCCCAGGCCGCACACCCCACTTGTAATCAACCTCGAGCCGGGGTGCCTCGCAGCCGTCGTCGGTCGGCCAACAGGCATCGAGGCGGGTCAGTGTGCTACCGACAAGATCGTACGAGGCCGGGTCGAGAGACGATCCATCGACCCGGACAGCGATAATCTCGTCGACCGGCTGACGGAACAACTCGACTTTGCAACACTCGTGACCACCGACCCCACCGTTGCGCCAAAAGCCGTCAGAGTCTTTGTACGGGACTCCACACGAATCGCCTCTCGGAGACGTGTACTGGTCGCCGGTCGTCGTGAACTGGCCGACTCGACCGCCGGAAATAGCGAACATCCAATCGGCCGCCATCTTGTTGACGTCGGCGAGATCCTCGGCGGACACGTCGTAGACGTCGCACGGGTATTTGATCCCGGTCCAGGCTGCTGCAACTGTTCGGCTCATCCGCCGAGCCTACGTCACCCGAGGGCGACGACTAAGCCCAATCGGGCTCGGCCGAGCTTCTCGGCGGCGAGGACCGCAGCCCGCTCGGACGGATGTTCGTCCACGTGAGCGATGACTTGCTTGACCGTCATCGTCGACGGATTGATCGAGGCCGAAGCGCCAGTACTCGCTAGCGCCTCGCCCATCCCGGCGATGGAGGCCACCGGATCGGGCGAGGCGTCAGGCCCCGCAGCGGCAACGTTGACGGCGACAGAAGGAAACAGGTCGCCACGAGAACGAGCAAGCCGGGACCGCATGTGATCGTGAACAGATGCGCTCACGATAATGCAACGCAACCGACGGTCACTTCCGGCGGCTGAACGGTCGTTCGGACGATCGCCCAGATCTTTCCGACCGGGAAACCAGCAACAGCCATTAACGGATTGTCGCCGTACGGGTTGACGCCCCAACTGTCGTTGGCTTTCTGTCCCTGGCCTTTGAACGATACGGACATCGTCCCGTTCGAAATGTTGATGGCACCGTCGAGGTTGCCGTTCAACAGGTACGGGACAACGAAGTAACCCCACTCGGGATCTCCTCCGTCGCACGCCGGTCCGGCCTGCTTGGTCCATACCTCGACGGCGAACGCTTCGAGGTTTCCGTCTTCGCCGAAAGCGGCACCGATCGTGTCTGTTCCGTCGGTGATCGGATCGCCGCCGCCGACGAGATCGAGGACGTCCGGGTTGATTTCGCACAGCTCCATCGCGACGTTCAACCACTTCGTGATATCTCCGTCTTTCTCGGAAATCGCAAGGTCGCCCCAAGCGTTCTTGAGCGTGTATTCCTCGCCAGCCTCGATCTCCTGCGAGTAATTGACCGAGATGAAACCGTCCGTGACGATCGATGCGCAGTCGCCGATGATCGGGGCGCCGCAAGCATCGAGGCGGGTCAGCCGCATCCTTCGACCCTTCAAGCTCTTGAGAATCTTGGTAGTCATGGTGGTTGCCTCCTACGGGCGATTCGTGTAAAGGTTGTCAGTTGAGGAACTTGGGAACGATGGACCGCCGACATGAATCCGACCGACCGCCGCCCCTGCTTGCCCCGATGTCGGGACGAGCGCTGGGCCGGTGAGGTCCGGTGGAGTCGGTGTCGTCTCCATCGTTACAGAGTGGTTGTGGCGGCGACCGCACCGCAGTCGAAGCCGAACACGTAGGTCCGTTGGACGAGGACACTCGCATCGTTGACTGAGCGGTCAGGGGTGTTCGGTGAGACGTCGATCGTGGCACGTTGTGCGTTGATCGGACCGGTGCCGTACATTGTCGACCCGAGGTCTCCGCCGCCCATCGCCGCAACCCGAGTCCCGAGGGCCGTGCGGAGAGTGTTGCCACCCGAGGCGACAAGCACGCCAGAAAGCATCGACGCAGCAAACCGGCTCATGTAGACCACACCTTCGGAGCCGGTCATCTCGGCCAACGCCTGCTCGACTGTCGCCAACACGGACAGCAACCGGACGGTCGGTTCGGTGCCGGAGTCCACGACGGTCGCAGCCGGGGCGTTCGCTTCGATGATGTCCGCCACAGCTTCCTCTGCGGCAGTCTGCTCGCCCGAGGTGAAGCGTGTCTGTGCGCTCACCGAGTGCTCAGCAAGACTTTGCCCCCCGATCGAAGACGTATCGAGACGGTAAAGAGCGAACGGATTGAACGCCATCACCGTCCCGCACTGATCGCCAGTGAGAGCCTCGACGTCAGGGTCAACGCAAGCGTTCTGCGTTGCCCTGACATCGGCGCAACCCTCCGACTCCCAAGTAGAGCCGTTGTAAATGTGCGGGCCGCCGTCGTTCGTGAAGTCGACGACAGAGAAAAGCCCAAACCGGTACGGCGCCCCGATCGGAGGCGAGACCACCTCGTAAAGGTCCGGTGCTTCGATTGTGGTCATGCTGTTCTCCTACGTCGTCGTTCAGTCAGGCGGGTGAATCGGGCCGTGATTACGGTGCGATTGCGTCGCCGCCGGTCTGACCGGTGACGTCGGTCGTCACGGTCACTTCACGAGCGACCGGGCCACGCTGGATGGTGGTGTAGAACTGCTCCGACCATGCGGCCGTGTAGTCGTTGGTCTCGTTGAGTGTCGAGTCACGAACCACACCGAGGTCAATCGAGTCGCCCTCGCCGACGACGACCGAACCGGTCGGCATCAACGTGAACTTGCCGGTCGCCGGGAAAGCGGTTGCCGGGCTCGTATTGAACAGCGGGTCGTAACCGGCAAGGAACTGCGGCCGGACGTTGCGTGCGGTGATGTAGCCCGTGATCTCGGCGTCGGAGACCGACAGCGTGTTCACGCCCGCTCGCATTGCGAGACTCGACCGGATCGCTTCCTTGAACCATTGCGGGAAGAGACCGTCGAGAACGGTCCCGTCACCCATGAGGTACTCGCTGCGGAAGTCCGCAACCTGCAGGTCGATCGCTGCGAGTACGTCGCCGGCAACGTCGCTCGGGGCGGTGGTCACGGTGACTTCGTCGGCGGCGGCGAGGATCGAGGCCAGCTTGGCGTTGCTCATCCGGTGCAGGTGAGCGGTCATGGTCAGGTCGATGGTTCGTGCGACCAGCTCAGGGTACGAGCCCTTGATCATGTTGCCAGCAGTGACGCAGAGGCCTTCTGCTTCGAGCCGGTAGTCGACCCATGTCGAGCACGGGACCATCAGGCATCCCTTGACCGGGCGGCCGGTTGCGGTTGCGTTTGTCGAGTCGGCAGCGACCTTTGCGAACGTGAACGTGTCCGCATCGGCGACGGTCGCAACGGTGTAGCGGCCGTTCAGTAGTCCGAGCGAGGCGCCCGAGATCAGCACGGTGTAGCCGACCAGGAGACCGTGATCGGCGGCGGTTGCCGTTGCGACGTTGCTCACAATGTCGATGTCGGTGATGGCGAATGTTGCGCCAGCGGAGACGTCGTCAGCTTCGGTCCACGACCAGAGTGCGGCGGCGACATCGCCGAGTCCGACATATGACGGCACCTGAATGCCGCCACGTGAGATGCCGATGGTCGGGAGGTCGATCAGGCCGTCACGGGACTCGACCGAGAACAGGTCGTACATGGTCTCGGACGGCGTGCAGAACCCACCGGAGGCGACGAGGGCGGCAGCGGTCTGACCTTTGAGCTGATCGGCGACTGCGGCTTCCATGACCTCGAAGGCGGTCGATCCGCCGTCTTCTCCAACGACGAACTTGTTGTTCGACATGACAGAAGCGATTCCGACACGAGGCGAGCCGTTGGCGAGGCCACGAGCACGAGCCATCATCGCCTTGGCGACTCCGGTCCGATCGAGGGCGGAGCCGTTGGTCACTCCGGGGATGTCGGCGGCGGCGGTGATCACGACGTCGCTCTTCGGCTCTGCGGCGGGAGGCGTGACGCCTCGCGTGGCGAGAGCCCTTGCGCTCGGAGCTTTCGGCTTGGCGGATGCGGCGACAGGTTCGAGAACGTCGGCGGCCTCTTCGGCGACCTCGGCGGCCGGATCGGCGGCCGGGTCAGCGTCGGCGTCGGCTGCCTCTTCGTCGACCTCGGCGGCCGGGCGGACACGCTCGGCGAGAGCTGCACGATCAACAGCATCAGACTCGGCGGCCGACTCACGAACACCGATCTCAGCGTTCACAGCATCGATCGCTGTAGCAATCTCGGTCAACTCGGCGAGAGGCGTGGGAGTCTCGGAATCGTACTTCTCATCGAACTCTGCGGTCAGGTCAGCCTTGAGGCTTTCCAACTCGCTGTCAGTGGTTTCGTCGAAGTTGTCGGGGATCTTGATGTTCATTGGGTTGCCTCCAGGGCGATGATGATCGAATTAAGAATCGTCATGCGCTCGGGTTATACCCGTCTCGCACTGCTACCGGTCATACCGGTGGGGCAGCTCGTTAATCGAAACCGTAGCAGTGCTGTCAAGCAACTGTGCGGATGTTCCCTCCGACGGCCGTTGCGTATCGTTGTGCGGCCGGGAGGCTCGTGAACTGTCGGCCGGTCGAAACGTCGCCCTTGAAGACTTCGTGAACGACACGGGTTGAGGCGGTCAGTGCCTTATCTGGTGAGAATGAGCGCCTCACGGGCACCCGGTTTCGGTTACCGCTTCAAGCCATTTGTTCACGACCGGTAGCGGGCAGCGAGTTCGGCCCGACGTTGTGCGGGGTGGCGGCCGACTCCGAAGGCAAGCTTGTCACGTTCGCCTTGGATCTGGTCACGGTGACGGCCGATCGAAAGGGCGATCCGGTCAGCGATCATCCCTGATTCGGCGTCGAGGTCGACGGCCGGATCTTCGCAGACGGGGACCGATGCGACGAGCGCCGACAGAGCACCAGAGGCGACTTGTGTTTTGACGAAGCCGGGTACGGGGATCGAGGCGAGGCCGATCAGACGCAACGGGCCGTTGATTGCCCGCCAGTCGCCGGAGACGTCGACAGCGAGCAGCGCCCGGAGTCGCTCGGGTGTCAGATCTGAGCGGACCGCCCCGGCCATCCAGATCCCGTGCCGGTCTTCGCCGCACACGACCTCGGCGCCGTTCCAACCGGAGTTGTCGTAATGCTGTTTCGCCCGTACAGCATTGTCGGACATCGGGGCGTGCCCGCAGTCGACCGTAATGTTGCCGACCGAGACCCGAGAGCCTTCGGCGGTGACGATCGTGCCGGTGTGAAAATGCGAGTAGTCGCCGTTCGGTGCTCTCGGTGGAGGTTCGCAAGTGTCGAACCCTCGGTGACACGAATTCCAGAGTGCAACGTGGCCGGTGAGTCGGCCGTCGTCGGTCACGGTCAGCGGCGTTGGTGACGAAAACTCGGGGTCGAGGAACCATGCGGCCGGAGGCTCAACCGGTGCTTGGATCGATGCGGTGAAGCCGACTTCGCCTTCGCTGTCGTCCTCTCCATCTTCGTCTTCGGTCTCGTCGTCGTCCGGGCCGACCGATGCCCCGGCGGCCTCGACGAGCCGGAGAAGGGCTTCGAGCAGCGGGCCGTCCTCTAGGGCAGTGACGGCGTCAACGAGGTCAGCCGCATCGTCGTCGAGGGTCAGCGTCACTGCACGGTCCACGGTCATCGCTCCGGCAACGAGAGCGGCGGCGATCTTGCCGGCCTCGGCGAACGCAGGGAACGGGACAGCGGTTGCGCCCATGATCCGGGCGGCCGTGATCCGAAACTTCGGGGCGGCCATGTCGACCTCGATCGTGCCGTCCTCGTTTTCGGTCGCCTCGGTCTCGGCGATGACCATGTTGCCCTCGACCTTGTCCATGTCGACCGAAACGCCTTTCAGGTCGCCGTCGTCGATCAACTTTTGGAGGCGAAGAACGCCGGGGTCGGTTGAGTCGATCATCTCGGTGACCCCGTAGACCTTCGAGCCTTCTCGCTCGATCTCGACGATGCGGGCGACAAGCTGGGCGCCGTCGTGCCCCTCGTCGGTGATGTCGGTGGCCATCAGCGGCAACGGGAGGTCTCGCCATGTCAGCGCACCTTCCTCGATTGAGCGGCCGTCGCCGGTCTCGGCGCCTTCGACGACGAGGAGCCATCGTGTTTGCGCCGAGGCAGCAGGAGAGCCATCCTCGTCACCCGTGACAGGCTCGGCGGCAGTCTCGGGGTCGGCGGCGGTCGGGTCGGTTTCGTCGCTGACAGCGAGAGAAACGGCGGGCGTGTCATCAACGATTGCGAGGCGCATGTGCACATCGTAGACCGGGAGGCCGGTCAGCCGTGCGGACCGGCCTCTACCGGCGTGACGGAGGATCGCCCGAACGTGCGGAGGCCGACAGACGATCGCCAGGCGAGCATCGGCGGCAACATCTCCGATATCGGGTGGATGATTCGCTCGCCGTCGTCGCCGATCGTGAACCCGACCTCGCCAGTGTCTCCCAGATGAGCGACTCCGGTGATCAGCGACATCGTGCAGGCGTCGCACTCCCAATCGAAGAGAGCGTAACGGTCGTAAGGCCGCTCGGGTTCAGAGCACGCCCACCAAACCTTATCTGCCGGGGCTGCGTCACGTGGGTGGATGTCCCGCATCGTCAGCGTGTGCGATCCGTCGAAGCTCATCCCCACAGGTTCCACGTCGTCGGCTCCTCGGTCAGACAGGCGGCGAGCATCGACCGCAGCACACTGACGAGGCTGTCAGCGTCGCCCCAACCGTTGTCCGGGTTCATCTCTCGGAAGACCTCGATGTTGGCCTCCATGTCGCCGATCACGCCGGACAGCAGGCGGGCGCCCTCTGCGCCGTTCAGGTCGTCGAGGGCCCACCACCAGGGCGGCCGCTTCCGCCTCGGCGTCGGCTCGACGGTCAGCGGAAACGTCCAAGCCCGGTCGATGTCGTCGAGCGCCCAAGCGATCATCCGGTTCGTGTTATGCGTGGAGTTCCATTCGCCGATCGACTCACCGGTTCGGTCGACCGTCAGCTCTGCATCCCAACTCATTCCGGCGCCGTCCAGTGCTCCAAGTGATGGAGGTGCTCGGGACACCGCTCGCCGTCCGGTCCGTTGACCGTGCATCGAAGGCTGACGAGACCGGCGATCGGCCCGGACATGACGATCAATTCGTAATGGATCTGGACGATTGCGATGGCGGTCCGCTGATCGGTTGCGGCCTCGGCGGCATCCTCTAGGAGACCGGCGAGATGGGCGACGGCTCTACGGTCGATGACTCGGCGGCTCGCGTTGAGCGCATCGGCGAGGCGGCGGTCGCTCATAGCGACAACACCAGCCAGAGGATTAGCCCGTTCAGGAGTATCTGAATCACGAGCGGGCCGCCTTGAGGCCAGTTGTATCTTTGCCTTCCTGCCAGGACGATCATGCAGCAGAAATTCATGACGGCAATGCCGAGGTAGACCCACTGTTGCCAGGCAAGAGCGCTCATGACTGCACCTCATCTGTGANCTCGTCGACTGAGATGGTGGCGGATTCGATCTGGTCGCTGGTGAGTGTGTCGGTACTGGAGTTCATNNGAATGAATCTAGTCGACCCGGGTCGACTNGACAACCTGACGGTCAGATTTATTTGCCGAGGTCGAACACGAACCGNTCAGCCCCAACGAACACCGCCAACCGATCAAACCGGACCGGATCACCGTACACCCAGTCGCCGACGTCGCCGACGTCGCCGACGTCGCCGAACGTAACATGACTGATCCACGACGGGTGAGCGTTGTTCGCCTCGTCGAGCCCGGCCACGACAGGATCACCCAACAGCAGATCATGGAGCGACTGGAGCGGCTCGGCCTCCGTCAACGCAACCCGGTCGCCGTCGGCACCCAACTCGGCGATCCCGCACACGAACGCATCGAACGGCTCGAACCGGCCAGCGAGATCCTCGACGACCCCGGCGATCAGCCCGGCCGTCTCCTCGTCGACGTCATCAGTCGACCCGAGATATACGAGCGTCTGATGCAGCGGCGCAACGTCGCCGTCCGCATAGGTCACGGTCCGGTCACCCTCAACGAGCGCAGCGACGATCACGCTCGACGGCGACGGGACAGCGGCGGCGATCAGCGGATCCTCCTCCGACTCTTCGACCGGCGGCTCAATCGTCGAACCATCCGGCCGCTGATCGCCCACATAAAACATTTGGAGAATACAACGGCAATTCAAAACCTCGGCGGCCGGGGCACCCGCATCGTGCGGCCGCATCATCTCTGTACCGCCGACGTTGAACGCCTCATCCATCAGGATCGTGACGCCGTTGACCTCGATGTGTGTCTCACGGGTCCGGGAGTCGATCGCCGCCAACCAAGACTTCTCGACCGGGCCAAGATCGCCAAGCGCCATCGCACCCTCCCAATCGCCGCCGTTATAAGCGGCAACCGTGTTCCCGGTGTAGACTCCGTTATACGTGAAGTACCCGTTCGCTGTGGAGAGGTTGAACACATGCATGGAAACTGCCGAGACGACATTGATCGCGACTACTGCGTCGAGCAGTACATCGCCGGGCGTGGCGCGGCCGACATCGGCAAAGAGGTCGGCTGCTCCAGCGATCTGATCATCGACGAGGTGAGGCGACGAAACATCCACGTCATAACTTCCGCCGAGAACTTCCGTCGACGAGTCGCCAGCGGCCGACACCCGCGACTGCTCGGCGACCTCGACGACGACACCATCGTCGCCCGCTACAAAGCCGGGGAGTCCGCCCTCTCGATCAGCACCGACATCGGTGTCAACCCAGGAGTGATCGGTCGAATCGTGAAGTCTGCCGGTGTGCCCGTTCGATCGCCGGCTCAGGCGCGCCAGTTGATCGACCGTCAAGTCTCGTCTGAACGGAGCGCTCTCGCACGCAACGATCGTGTCACGCACGTCGGATGGGGAGAGGACGCTCTCAACACGGCTTTGCGTGACAGGGGCGAACGAACCGACCCGCAACACGCTGTCGGGTCGCGCAACGTCGACATAGCCGTCGGCGGAGTCGTCGCCGTGGAAGTCTGGCTCAGTAGTTCGTTCCCGCTCAGAGACGATTCCTGCCGTCGCCGCATCGAACAGCTCTCTGATNGTGGATGGTCGGTTTGCTACGTGCTGATCTCCCGACGAACCAGACTGCTGGACGTGGGGGCGGTCGCAGATCAGATTGTCGCCTACCGCCAACTCGTTGAACGTCTTCCAGCCGGTCGGCGTGAGCATTGGGTGATTCGGGGTGCCGGAGAGCTTGCGGCCCGATGCGGTGACGATCTCGTACCACTCGCCTGAGTACGGGCGACGGTAGAGAGCAGTGATGTTGGCCGTGTCGATCTGCGCGTCGCCAGGCAAGCACTCGGTACGAGCGATCGTCTGAGCTCTCGAACGGGAGAACCCTGAGATGCTCTCAATCTCTTTGCGGAGCTTCGGGATCTCCACACCCGAACGGAGAGACTCGATCGACTTCGCCTGGACATCGTTCCACAGTTGCGTTGAGGCACCGACAATCCTGTTCGTCGCTGTCGCCTGATACGCCACAGCCGACTCGTTCACGACAGCAGCCCACCCCTCGACGATGTCCAGACCGATCAATGCGGCGCCCGGCTGCGAAGCAAAAGCCGACGCAGCGCCCTGCAGAAACGTCTTCGTCAAAACCTGATCAGCGAACTCATCGAGCACGACCCGCCACTCCATCTCCATCCCGTCAAGCGCCGAAATGTCACCGGCGGCTGTCAGCGTCGCCAAGTACGCCTCGGCGTGCTCGGTTGCGATCCTCTCAGCCTGATCGCCGAGCCAGTCGGACGCCTCAGCTTCCAGCTTGATTCTCCACGCCTCGAACTCGGCGATCGAGGTGAAACCGTCGAGGTCGACAAGGTCAATGTCGAAGTCCACGATCAGACCGTGACGTCCAAGAGAGCGCCCGCAAGCCGGACAAGCGAGTGTGTGCGGCGCCCGGCGAGGATACCCCGACAGTAGGCGTCGAGCGAATCGGTCAGCGACAGAGCGTCGACGTCGAGGAACTCGGCGATGTCGCCGACACGGGCAAAAGCGCCCTCAAGGAGCATGTCGAGGTCGGCGTAGACGGTCGGGTCATACGAAAGATGAAGGGCACGGGCGTCGCCGGTCTTGTCGACTGCTTGCGGGCCACCCTCGACCCGGCGGCCGATAGCGGAAAGCAAACGTTTCCCGGCCATCTCGATCGCCCTGTCAACGACACCGTCGCAAGCCATCAGTAACGCTGCGTCATTGGAAGCCCCCGACGCCGGACGGTCCTCCCTTGGCGGAGTCCCTGTGCCCGCATCCTGCACCTCGTCGACCTCGGCGGCAGCCTCGGGGTCAGCGGCGGTCGGGTCGGTTTCTGCTGCATCCGCAACCTCCTCGTCGAGAATCCCGGCAGCAGCCAACATCTTCGGAGCGAGCGCCGGAGCGCCCTTGGCAGCGTCGAGTAGCACCCGTTTCTTGAACTCCTCCTCGGTCGGCTTGTCAGCCTCAACCAAACCAAGCTCACGACGAAGAGCGTCACCAGACGCAGCAATACGGTCATACGCCAACACGACGTTGCCCGACTTGTCCGGCGGCGACGTCAGATCCGACGTCTCATACCAGACCATCGCCGCATCAGAATCGAGGCCTTCCGCTTCAAGAGCGATCTTCACCCAGCCGACGGTCAACGCATTGCAGACAATCTCGGCGTCAGGCTCAACGTGCAACGTGATCGCCGTCTCTTCGACCTGCCAGGCCGTTTGCCCCGTCCAAAACGGCGCCTTGCCTGAGCGTCGAGCTAGGACGGTATGTGTGGGCGCAACGGTCGGGCACCAGATTCGAGACTCGATTCGCTCGACGCTCACGTTGCCCCGACCGGGCCGAAACAGTCGCCGTGAGGTCCACGTCAGGTTCTGCAGCACGTGCCGGTGGAATCCGTCGTGCACTGACTCGTATCTGTTCGTGGCGTACCCGGCCCGGATAGCAGCGACCTCTAGTGCGTTGAGCATCGCAGCGTCTTTCTGCCCGACCGTCGGCGTGCGACCCTCAGCATGATGACCGTCCCCCCGCACGGCCGTAGCCAACAGAAGCTCTAACTGTGATCCGGTCAGGGTTTCCACGAACTCTTGCGAAACGACACGTCGAGGGCAGTGTTCCAGGATCGGCGTCCAGGCGCCTTTCGACAGAACGAACCGAGTCCGGGAACCTTCACGAACCTCACGCCACCACGGGACCATTTGCATGTCCGATGTCGGCGCACCCGATGCACGGTCTCCGATCGGATCGCCGTACAACGATTGTAAGCACCGTCGGATACGGGCGCAGTGGTCGCCGTTTACCTCGTGCGACTGGTAGATCGTCACCGAGTGCGGTTCGTTCTTGCCGTCTGTGTACCTCAGCCCACCCTCGGTGAAAATCCACCCAACTAGCTCGACGAGTTCGTCAGAGAACTTGGCGGCTGTCGGCAGATCGAAGTCGGCTCCGCGCTGCAGCGAGTACTTCGACTGTCCTCTCCCGCCATCAGAGGACACAGAGTCAACGATGTCTCGTCCGGTGATGATCGACCGCTTGCCTTGCCGATCAACAACTGGCCACGAGTGATCGAGTGTTGTCACAGAGTCGTGATAGCGGCCAGACATGACAAGCATGTCCTCATCAGCCTCCGCTACGTACAGATCGGTGACCGGTTCCCAGCGGGCCAGGCCGGTCTCGTTGTCAAGTGTGTACGCCTCGTCTCCCATCAAGATTTCGTCCGGTCCGACCCAACCTCGTCGGGTCAGCACGGTGTGATCGTCGGTCAGGCACCAGTGATTGACGCCGGACATTCCGGTGAGGACTTCGGGTGGCATGTCGAGGCCGAGTGCTAGACGTTTGATTGCTTCGGTCATCAGTTCGGAAACTTTGTCGTCGAATTTTGTGGCGAACGTGATGTGTTTGAGTTTGTCGACGTACTCGCCGGGGATTGCAATTGGGAGAGGGACGACGGCGGCCGCACTGTTGCGGTCTTTGATTGGGGTGGTCATGGCGAGGGTGAGTTGGTCGACGAAGTAGTCGAAGCGGTCTTGGTCTGACGCTGACTCGTCTGGGTCTTCGCCGTCGGCCGGCGGCGGTGGCGGGAATTCGGCTTCGGACGGGATGGCAAGGATTCCGGCTCCGGCGAGGCGTGAGCGTCCTGAGGCGGTTATGTGGTCGGTGAGTAGCTCGATGATTTCCAATACGCCGAGGACTCCTCTTACTGGGGCGTCGGGCTGCCACGGTCGGCGAGGGTGTCTGCGCCAGACTTTGACGATGAGGGCATTGGGGTGTGCAGGTCGGAACGTTGACACTCCGGTTCCTTCGCCGGATCGGATCGTAATTTTTTGGGTGTCGCCGTCGCCCTCGAAGTTGAGGTTGTCTTGGGCGAGCACGTTCCAACTGACATAGATGTCCGAGGCGAGGTCTTCGAGGTCTGGTTCGGCGACGAGCCAACCGAACCCGGCGATCGAGAGGTGCTCGCCGAACTCGGACATCAGTTGCCCTTGGCCGGAGGCTCCGCCAGCGATCATCTCGACCAGCTCTAAGGCACGTTTCTCGCTCGCTGTGATATCTGGGTCATCGAACCGGATTGGTGAGGGTTCGTCGCCGATCTGGCGGGGCGGGCGTGCGGCGGTGAGGTTGACCCGTGAGAGGGCGTTCGATTTCCATCCGACACCGAACCGGAACTCGCCGATGTTGTCGAAGAACTGCCAGGACCGCTCTTGCCATTCGAGCATTTTGCCGCCGTTGGTGACGGGCCGTTTGACGTCTCGGGCCGAGATGACTTCGGCGGCGGCGACGAGGGCGTACCGGTGGGGTGCTGCGGCGGTGAGGGATCTTGGACGGTCAGCCATTGTTGGAAGGCTACTCGTTGCTCGGGTGGCGGGGCATTGATCGTGCTCGACGCTCGCCGAGGAGTTGTCGCCGTTCGGCCTCGATCAGCTCGGCGTCAGTCGTGTCAGTGTCGTCGATGCTGCAGCGGCGCTTCACGGTTCGATCCAGTTGTCGACGCAGTCGAGCATCTCGTCCAACGTCAGGCCGGTGTCGATCTTGCCGTCCACGTCCTCGTAGCCGAGTGCTCGGGCGAGCCGGTAGCGGACATGGTTCAGCTCGCTCGACCGCTTGATCAGCCGGTCGCAGACCGCATCGACTGTGTAGACATCCCGTACGCCGTCGACCAGCACACGATCGGATGCGGCATTCATCATGTCTCGGTACTCGCTCATCGGTCGAGGCGGTCTTCGATTGTCTGACCGAGACCGGCGACCAGCGAACCGGCGAGAGCAGCGACGAGGACGAACAGCGGGCGGTTGGTCGGGAAATAGACGGGGATCACGAGGACGGGCGGCGCAATCCAGATCGAGATACACCACGGACACGTCAGCAGGTAGCTGAGCCACTCTGATCGGGAAGCACCGAACACTCGGAGACGCTCGCCGATTGTGTCGACCGAGATCAGGCGGGCGATCCTCCAAACGGCGAGCAGGGCGAGGATGACAGCAAAGATACTCATGGGGCCGACCCTAGTCGACGGCGGTTAGATGCGGCGAGAGTGGAGGCCGGTCGAGACCTTCGACTTCTGCGGCGTGACGTCCCGGAGCAGCTCACGGATCAAATGGACTTTCGCATCCAGACGGTCAGGCGACCGTGACTCAGTCGGAACCCACGACGTTGACTGATCTTCGAGCTTCGAGAAATGTCCGACGTGATGGATCCAGCCTTTCTCTTCGAGGGCCGATACCGGCTCGGCTCGGGCCTGCTTCGAGTCGACCGCATGGATCTTCTTTACCGGAACCGTCGAGTCGACCGCATGGATCGTCGACCGGCACATGTCGCCGCCCTGATTCTTTTCGACGTAGACCGCCTCGGCACCCCAATAGTTGTATGCGGCGACAACAGCGGCACCCCACTCCTCTGGCCGGCCTGTCTTCGATTCGTCGGCGAGGATGACCGCATGATCGATGCCCTGCCGTGCTTTGTACGGGGCCGAGCCGACGACGATGCCGCACTCGGCTGTCTCGCCTGGCGGGTCGACCGCAACGATCGTTCTCCATCGGCGACTGTTCGGCTTCGACGGCTCTCGCCCGGTCGTCAGCAGACCGGCCCGCAGCGAGATGTCAGGCTGCTTAGCGTCCCACTCTGCGAAGCGGTTGGTGTCGAACCAATCCTGCAACCAGAGAGCACCCTCGACCTCATCAAGGTTTTCGGCGTGTAGCTCTTGGAGGCCGAGGCGTGTCCCCTCGTATTTGCCGAGGATGACACGGATGAACTCGGGGGCGAGGTTACGGATGTTCTCGTACGTCGACCCTCTCGTGATAACGGTCGTCGGCTCGGCCTCGATCTCTTTCATCCACTGGCGGCGCTTCGGTGTGCCGGTGATGATCAGCCGGGGTTTCCCGAGGCGGAGCCCGAGGCGTGCGTTGGTTACGACATCGGCGCCGGCGTCCATCGATGCAGGTTCGTCGAGCCAAACAATTTCGTGTTCCGGTCCTCGAAGGTTTTCTGGTTCCTCACCGGAGAACAACGTCAGCTTCGCACCGTTATTCCATGTCACTCGACGTTTCGACGGTTCGTATTTCGGTCGGTCCCAGGGCGGGCTGACAGCGAGTAGCCCTGACTCGCCCTCGACGAGCACGTCACGGGCTGCGCCTGCGGACGGTGCGACAGCGGCGAGCCGGCCGGTCTTCGACGAGTGAGTGAGTTGGCGGATCGTTTCGGCTCCGGTCCTAGTTTTTCCGTAGCCGCGTCCGGCCCGGATCATCCATACTGTCCACGCTTGTCGGAGGTCGGGCATTGCCTGGTCGGAGCGGCGCCAGAACTCCCAGTCGTAGAGGAGTTGGGCGGCTTCTTCGTCGTCGAGTCCGTCGAATAGTTCGACGAGTTTCCCGGCCTGGGCGATCCGGTCGGCTCGTGAGCCCGTCACAACATCGCCTCGATCCATTGGCGGCGACGTTTCCGCTCCCTGTTCGAGACTGAGATTCGGCAAATGACATTGGCTCCCGTACACCTGAACGAGTAATCGAGGCTTGATCCAGGGTCGGGTTCGGGCTCGTGATCTGGGTCGACGACGTGAACGAAGGCGTGACCTTCGGCGGACGCAGCGTAGGAGGCGGCGAGGTTCCGGTTCGTCGTGACGTAGACGTAGCCGTCCCGGGTGCCGGAGCGTGTCTTGTCGTCGTGTTGCGGGTCGAGGCGTTTGCCTTTGATCATCGGGCCGCCGTGATACCAGGTCATCGTGCGCCCTTGTTTCTCGATCGGATGTGCCCTGCGGCGTTCCGGTAGCCGTCGGAGATCCCCTCGTACCGTTGGACGTTGTCCGAGTTGCGGCCCCTTGCCCGTTCGGCCTCGTCGTCCCACCGTTCGGCGAGGGCGACAAGCTCGGCGGCGATCCGTTTGCGGCGTATCATTCGATCACCTGCTTGATGCGGAGAGCCCAAAGGCCTTCGCCCCTGTCGATCCACTCGCCAACGCTGAGGCTGGCTCCCTCCTGCTCGGTCTCGACGAAACGGCCGGACGTTGCGTGCGGAGGACCATCGAAGACGATGTCGATCGTGCGGGTCTTGACGCTCCCGGCGCCCTTCTGGAACGACCGGTGGAGACGCTCGTCAAGCCACGAGCCCGACTTCCAACGCTCAGGGCCGATCTGTGTGATCTTGGCAATCAGATCGTCACGGGTCATTCGGAGACAACCACTCGCCAGGAAAGCGATCTTCTCTTCGGCCTCGTCCAATTCGGTCATCGGCGGCCAGCTCTCGCAATGCGGGCATTCGACGTAGGTGTATGCGAGGTCGCCTTTGTGGATGGTGACCGGGCCTACGTGCTTTGGGCTATCGCAAGGCCTTACGCCTCGGGCCCGGTGCTCGGCCGTCCACTTGACAGCGTTCCTCGATTGGACCCATCCGTAGGCGACAGCCGAGACAATGAATCCCCACTGCTTGGTTGATACGGCGTAAGCCATCCAGATGATCTGGGCGCCGGTCCCGACCCACCAGGCCCACCAGATTTTTCGGCCGACGAGGTACATACCCGTCACGCCGACGATCGTCAGCACGTAAGACCAGATTGGATTCATGATGTCTCGCTTTCGTTGGTTGATGGTTGTTGTCCGCCGATCATGCGGAACGCTCTCACGGCTGTTCCTTGGGTGTGAGCGCACGGTCGAGTAGCCGGGCGAGGGTCTGCGATCGGCTCCAACCTTTCTCGTGTGCGTACGCATCGAGCAGTTCGAGCCGTTCGGGCGTGATGGACACGTTCACGGACGTCGATTTGGAATGGGGCAGTGCTGCACCGGGCTGGCTGGTCATAGTTGGTCAGTGTAGTGCATTACTGCACAGTGATCGAGCCGTATCACGCATCCAGCCGATCGGCCTTCGCCCCAGCGGAATGCCCTATCGACGTCAACTTGTGCGAGCCGGAGACTGAGCACGCTTCCTTGAATGCTGCGACGATCCCCTCAACCCGGTGGATCATCGCGCCTGAGCAGGTCCAGTCGGCGAGATCGGCGATGTCGGCAGCAAACCGTTTCGCATGCGCACCATCATCGAAGCAAGCTAGGAGCATGCCCGATCTTTCGTGCGTCACGGTCCAGCCGAACTCTTTGAGCGTCCGGTGGTAGACGAGGCCCGGCGTTGATGAAGCGAACGCCGGTATCTGCTCGGCGTTCCCGTCCCGGTAGTACACGGTCACCACGACCGCTCTGGTTTCTTCGCTCATCGTGTTCTCCCTGATTTGGTTTCTCATGTTGTCTCACCTCGGCTTACGGCGTAGGCGACCGG